>Ga0080006_1150719_pt1 | contig 147241 bp, 130 predicted proteins | sample RS3BMetagenome_FD_69209 | JGI IMG/M metagenome (GOLD analysis project Ga0080006, IMG submission 69209) | Ferric oxide microbial mat and aquatic microbial communities from Rainbow Spring, Yellowstone National Park, USA - RS3B (SPADES... ...
ACGGGCCGGCGTGCACTAACCCCGAAAGCTTCTGGATGAGTTCGGGGTAAGCCGCCGGAATAGATATCCTACCATGCGTGGGATTCGCGCTTCTAACACCCCTAACAGACATAACCGCAGAGAAAAGCTCAATCAGCGCTTCTTCGTTGGGTTTGAACAGAGGACCGTGTTTGTAGGCGAATATCTCATCACTGTGAAGCCAAGCGTTGTGAAACCCCGCTTTAACATTGACTTCGACTTCCTTGACGATCTTTTCGGGCGAATAGTAGCGCAGGGGTCTCAGCGTGACCTCGCAGAAATCGCAGCCTATACCACAACCCCTCATCACTTCGGTCATGCTTTTCATGGACGGATTAACAATTTCGGGTATGTCCTCTAATGTAGGATAGTTACGGGAGTATGGCTTACGAGAAACAAATCTTTCATCGAGCTTGTAGAGTCTCCGGAATTTTTCGTCAAAACTCATATAGCCACTGTAGAACACATTGGAATCCAGTTTGTCCTGCGCTATCTGTTCGAACAGTAGGCAAGCCACGTCTTCTGCTTCGCCTTGATACGCGTAGTCTATGCCCAACCGTGAAAGCTCGTCTGGAAAAGTCATGAACTCCCAGACCCCAGGCCCACCCACTAGAAGCTTGGCCTTTGTTCCCTTGCGAGCACTGTTAATCCTAGCGATAAGACGCTCCCATTCTTTTCTAACCCAAGGATAGCTTTTGGATTCAAACAGAACGGAGTAAGACATGGTGAGCGGTCCAAGACCCAGCGGGTCCATGGTGGAGACGCCTATCACCTCCGTGTCCTCTTTGATAAAGGACTCCAAGTAATCCGGGTGAGGAACCGCTATATCTTGCGGTTTGTTACACATCAATAAAGCCGCTTCGAGTTTTCGTATCGAGTAAGGAGCATACCTAGCTTCACCGTTTGGAAGAGCCGGGGAAGCCGAACCCCGCAGAAACGAGTAAATCATTTCTGGCACGCTGTTGCTGGGGGCGCAGGGCAAAAAGTCCAGTAGGGGGAAGCTTCTGTAGTCATAGATCAAAGTGTTGTCAGAAATCAAAACGTATTTGGTCATGCTTCTTTGCCTCCGAGCTCAATCACAACCATTTTCGCAGGCTGAGAAGTGTTTTCATAAAACAAACGTTTAGGATCTCGGTCAAAAGGGGATGAATGGCTGGACAACAAGTATCAAGGCATGTAGTTTCACCTAAACATAAAAACCTTACTTCTACGAATATTGAGGCAACTCACACTTAGCGACACACCTCTAGTAGTGTTCTGAACTGAAAGTCTAAGATACTTTAAGGAAAACCCCGACCAAAATCAACCATCTCATATTGAACGATGCATTGAGCCTCAAACCGAAACACTTTATTTGCTATTTGCAATGCGTATAAAAAGTGATTTGATTGCAGGCGTCACTCGAAAAAAATCGCTCGAAATTTTTAAGGGAAAAAGTGGAACACATAGACATCGAATTCGACGGGGTAGTGGATTTAATAGACAGATTTGAGAAAACAGCTTTTCAAGCCAGAAACCTTGCCAGAGCCGCCAAAATATATGACCACATGCTCGCAGACAACGATTGCTCAGTTATCCTCTGTCTGGCTGGTTCACTGTTCAGTGCTGGTCTCAAAAAGATCGTTTATAAAATGGTTCAAAACAACATGGTCGACGTCATCGTGTCCACGGGTGCATTGATGGTTGACCAAGACTTTTTCGAGGCGTTGGGCTTCAGTCATTATATTGGGACGCCCGCCGTGGACGATGAAGAGCTTAGAGTGCAACACGTCGACAGAATCTATGACACCTATATAAGCGAGGATGACCTGAGAGTATGCGATGAGACCATAGCCAAAATAGCCGATTCCTTACAACCGAGGCCCTACTCCTCTCGCGAATTCATAGTTGAAATGGGTAGATACTTGGAGTCCAACGCCAAAAATCGGGAATCGGTGGTCTTAGCGGCCTACAAGAAGGGTGTACCCATATTCGTCCCCGCTTTCTCGGATTCCAGTGCTGGATTTGGCTTGGTGATGCACCAGTGGACAAAGGCTGAGAGCCACGTTTCAATAGACTCCGCCAAAGACTTTTTAGAGCTTACCAAAGTCAAGTTGAACAGCAAAGAAACAGGGTTGCTAATGATTGGAGGTGGTGTACCCAAAAACTTCGCTCAGGACGTGGTAGTGGCGGCGGATGTTTTGGGAAAGACGGTTCCGATGCACAAATACGCGGTTCAGGTGACGGTGGCCGATGAAAGAGACGGTGGCCTTTCGGGCTCCACCCTGAAAGAGGCGCACTCCTGGGGAAAAGTTGAGGAAAGCTTCGCTCAAATGGTGTTCTGCGAAGCCACGATAGCTTTGCCTTTGATAGCCTCGTATGCCTACCGCAAATCCTCCTGGAAAAACAGGAAACCCAAAAACCTGAACGCCTACCTGTAGCCAAGGATTCACGCGAACTCTGACGCCGTGCCTGGAATCGACAAAACAAGTTATATCTACGTGGTCAAACAACCTTTGTGACGCAGAGTAACAGGTCGAAACTTCTTTTACTGTTGGTCACGGCCCTAGCCTATAGGGCAACCACCAATATGCTGCAGACCAGCTTACCACTATATATCAAGTATCACACTGATGCATCAAATCTGGACGTATCACTTGTCATGGCGGCAGCTGCGGCATCGAGTTTTGCAGCTATTGCCTACTTCGGACTCAAACACACAGCTATAAAAAAGGCTGTTGTGGTCGGTCTTATCGCTCTAACTATCGGCACATCCTTTTACATCGTTTCCCAAGGCATTCTGGAGGCCACAGCTGTGTCCGTGTTCACTTATATAGGGGCGGGAGTGCAGCCGCTACTGTTGACATCGGTTGTGCTAACCAGCAACCCAGCACGACGAGAAAGAAACATATCAGTGTTTGCAGCAATGCTCAGCCTCAGCCTGATACTCGGGCCCTTGTATCAAAGTATTATGCTTAGGGCTTCAAATGACAACCTTTCGGTTTCAATGGTATCGTTCGCACCACTTGCTGCCTTGGCACTAATACTCTTTTCATCAGTAAAATTTGAGGACTCCGCAATAATCGGAGAAAAACTCGACCTGAGTTTCCTTAAAAACAGAGTATACGTACTGGGAATACTTGCTGATGTAATCTACTCAATTCCGTTCTCCGCCGTTATAACCTTCGGTGGAATACTGGCAAAGCAGAGCTTTGACGCCAATTACACCATCATAGAACTTCTGTTCAGCGCATATTTTGGAGCTTCTCTTGTAACCAGACTTGTGTCGCTAAAAATAAGATCAAAGTTTTACTCGGTGGTCATGGCTCTGATAGTTACCTTACTGGGACTAACCGTGATGGGGCTGTCCACGAATTTTTCCGAGCTCGCGCTTTCATTTGTACTGCTTGGAGTGCCACACGGCGTGGCGTACTCGGCGGGCGCAAGTTACATAGCCAGCGCCGTTCCTAGGAAGAGTCTCGCAGCCGCCAACTTGGTCTCAAGTTTTCTGTTTGGCGCGGTTTCCTTTGGAATATTGCCAGTGCTTGGAGTGTTGGCGCAATTCACGGGTCTAAGAGAAAGCTTCCTCTTTATTGAGGCACCTGTAGCGTTGATCGGCGTGGCCTTTGTCACCCTTTTTGTTAGTAGGAATCGTTAGAACACACTTGCGGATGCAAAACGAGTTTCAGCCAATGGCTCAGTCTAGGATTCTGTGAACTTTCTATAGAAACTACTCCTCATCAAATTTTCAATTCCCGTTTTGGTGAAGTTGACTCCCTCTGAGAAACCCGAGAACACGTGTTTTATATTTCCATCATCGAGTTCAAAAAACACCTGTGGAATAACGTAGTCTTCGGCCCAATCGCCATACTTCTTCACTAAATTATCTGCAACTTGAACCGCCGTTGCATCGTCAATATCGTACAACTTACATTCCGCGCCCAGCTCGACCGCAGCTTTTTTCATTGGTTCTACGGTTGTGGGCACACAATGTGGACACCAGTTCGCGTATACCACATGGATGGCTTTCACTCTTCCCATTTTTACTCACAAACAACTCATAATCACTGATTAAGGTATAAAAGTTGCTGTGCTCGCCATACCAATACTTTATAGACTCAATGCACAAGCGGCCAAACCCAACAACGGCGACACAAGTCGTGGATTCAACCAACCAAGGATTTATCGGTTTTTGAATTGAACCTGCGAATTCAATGTCGGACCAGCGCCCAGAAAAAATGATGGTTGAAACCGATGCATGGCTCACCGCCGTCAAATGGGTATGTGGAGACGAGAAAGAATGCATATTAGAGTTGGAAGAAAACTTCGCGGTGCTCAAACAACTCAACAGCAGACACACCGAATACGTTCAAGCCAAGATCAGATCTTTCCAAGGCAGCTTTACCAATCGGCGCACAACGATGGCCAAAGTGAACCCGTCGTTCAATAAGACGTTGGAGGAAGAAGCGTTTTTGATACTCGAAATATTGGATTCCAAAGTGATTCTGAAGGGTAAAAGGTCACAGACAATTCTGCCAGTGTCGGAGGCCTCAACTCAGCTTCCAAACATATCGGTCAACCTTGAAAATCGTGTTGTGGTCAAAACAAAACAGCTAGCAGCCGCCATGAAAAGTCTGAGCGCGTTCAAACAAAACCTCATTATGGAAGCTAGCGAAACCAATTTTGCCTTCAAAACTGGCGGAGACTCTGAAACAAGCCTAAAGGTAAAACCTTTACTAATACGTATAAAGGAACCTTGTAGAACCGCGTTTAACATTCATGATCTAAATCACCTCATAAACAGGCTACCCAAAAGTGAAGGATTCGTTGAACTGTTCTTTTCACAAAACAAACCCTTAGAAATACGGCTCAACCATGGTTCAACCTTACTGAGTGCGTATCTGGCACCGCTATCCGCAGAAGAATAACTGGTCTTGGACATGAATCGAAACGCTTTAAAAATGGTGTTCAAATGACGGTATATAAACGAGTTGCGTCCCCTTTACAATTTTTCATGGTAGCGGAACGCAACAACATCAGCTTTCTAAACATTCAATTTATGAGGAACATATTCGTTGATATTTGAAAATTCAGAATTCATATTACTACGTACATTAGCCATGCGAGGACATTCGTTCCTTACTGATTCTTTAAAAGTTTCGGAAGCCCAAACGCTTCAGCCACTATCAAACCTCTATCTCCCAATGCCTTCAGTCTCTCTCTGACCTGATCCAAGTCTACATTGTTCTCCTGACCAAACAACACCTCGGCGAACGACCCCTTTAATTTCTGAGCGATGACTTTGGCCACCGCGACTAAGAATTCAAAGTACTTCAAAGTGTTCAACACATCTTCACCTTGTGAAGCCAGTCTCAGCAAGCGTAACTTGTGCTTTTCAAGGTCAAATAGTGCAAGTGAAAGCATCTCCATACTATCCTTCAAAGGCTCTGCATCAAGGTGCTTATTCAGGGCTGGTTCAGCGGTGACATCTACTGTGCCTAGAGAATCTATGTATTCAACGGTTACAAAAGTGTGTTGGTCTGATTTAGAATATACCAGCTTGATCTTCTTGTCACTTTCAGGGTCCTCAAACACGGCCACTGCACTGTTAATCGAGGCTTCGGCTTCGGACAAGATGTACTGATCCAGCCTTTCAAAATCCGGAATGGGTTCCTTTTTCAACCACGATTTGGCGAGCCTAGCAGGTATCTTTATTTCTTTTTTGAGCTTAGAGAGACGAAATACTTCGTGAAAGAAATCAACTTCTTTGGCATCCAAAAGAAACTCGTATTCTATTTCGCCGTTGCACCTATACTTGACCTTAGCTTCGTAAGCGCCTTCAACAAGTTTAACGGTCACAGTCTTCTCTTGAACAGGCAAGGGTGAAGCCGCCAAAAAAGTTTCTATATTCTTCGATGCCTTTGTCTCTTCTGACTTTGCAAGAGCCACAAGCTCCTGCTGTTGCTTCTGCATTTCTTGTCTGACCCTACCCTTCTCCTGATCCAGCGCGGCCACTACGAAGTTCACCACTCGTTTTTCCATATCTTCCAGATGGTCGGCTTCGTTCTCTTCCACAAATTTGTGAACAAGCATCGTGAGGCTGTCCTTTAGTTTGTCAAATCTTTCGAGTTTACTTTGGAGAAACGACTCCAAGTCATCCGATTTTGATTTGGCTTCCTCCGCTCTCTCAGAGTATATTACAGCATCGACCAAGCTGGTAACCGTCTTCTTAAAGGAGTTAAGCGCATCATTTTCGTCGAACCGTTCATCCTGAGACATTGACAACACTATTTCAAACGGTTTATTAAACTTAATTTAGACAGAACCATTTGAATGTTGTCAAGAAGCGTTGCAGAGGCTCCACCGAGCCACGAAAGACTGTGCCTCCAGTTAGAATCCAAAAGCGGCCGACTTGAGAATCTAGCACAAAAGAGAGCTGTTCTTGAATACAACCCAATTTGTATAATGGCGGATTCACGGCCTGTTTTACTAGGTGCGCTACCCGCGGGCTCCGAGTTTTAGCGAGAAGTAGGGACGCGCAGTGTTTGATAAGAGGGTTGCGGATTCGGTGTGAGAGCAGCGGTAATCAAGCTGTTCACAGTATGGGGATAGCAGCAAGGGTAGGGGAAGGAGTGGTGCACGCTCGGATTCATGTCTTGCGGAGACGCCTCTGGCGGGGCGCCTCTCAGGACGAGGTGTCGGCTACGTGTCTTTGAACCGGGAGCCTCCAGCCCTTTAGGGTGAAGAGGATGCCAGACACTACGCAATGATGGAGATTAACCAGCGAAGTTTTGCTATACTGAATCCAGACGATTGAGTTTTCATGCATGACCCAGAAGAGTGGGTTCACAGCATACGGTCATAAAACGCGGTAACCACTATAACAATAGTATTGGTCATAACAGAGATATATAACCAGTCATGGTAACTGTTTAGTGTACCCTCTTGAATGAGAAAGAACCTGATCCACTGGACCGAATGATGGACGAGGTGATCCTTGGCATAAAAGGCTTAATGTTGCTCAAACAGTCAGACATTCAAATTCAGACACTACTGCATGAGAGACTCATCAATTCCCATGACGAGGAAATCAAGGGGTTTCTTGGATTATTGACCAACCCTCCCTCTAAAAGAGGCAGAGGTTCGCTGGGAACAGCGGTGGGCGAAATGCTTTTGGCAGCCGTTCTGATACTGGCGGGAGTCGCAACAATCGCCCCCGTGGTAATAGGCCTCAATACTCCTCAAGCACTGATTCAATACATAGGCCAGTTGACGGTGACCGTAGTGAGCCAGCAAGGCTTGTACTTTGTAGTTGAACTCGTTGACCTAATACTTTCAATAGCGCTTTTGACCGCCGCTTTTTACGCACTTCGGAGAGCCGCCCAAGATCTGAAGGACGCTGGTGTCTCAGTGGCTTTGAGTGAAAACTAACAATGGGGATAAAGACCACGAATCGGGCTAAAAGGCTTTGGGCCGTATCGCTGAAAGCAGTGGCCACAACCGTTGGATTCATCGGAGTGGTCTACGGCCTCCTATATTTAGCACAGGAACTGGTGTATCTATCAAACGGGGTAACCCTCACAGTTGAAGATATAATTTCGATTACGGCGTCCTTCGCCCTAATCATATCGGGCGTGGTCTTGGCAATCTCCCTACCAGAGTCTCTAAGAGTCAAATTCAGAAAACCATTGCCCAAGCCAAAAGCAAACCCGATATACGGCTTCAGCACCACTCTTGCAGTGGGAATAGGCGCAACACTGGGCTCGCCCCTTTTTGTTTTGATACCCGAAAACGTGCTTCAATACGAAATAGTGTCGATAGGAGCGCTCCTAGCCGCAACCGTTCTATCTGTGCTGATGGCCAAGGTCTATGCGGACATGTATGTGCTATCCAAGAAAAACAAGCTTGGAGCCGTGGGCGGACCCTCCTTCACCAAGGTGGCCTGTGGGACACGCAGCGTGCGCTATTTCATCTCCAGAGTTTCGATGTGGGTTGCAAACACGGCTCTCGCAGCTTACTCAAAGATTGTTTTCGTAATATTCGATGTAGACTTTCTGCCCGAAATTCTCCACAGCTACGGCATAAGCGGATTCGAATCGATGCTAATAGTCTACATCATAGCCGCAGTATTCGTCGGATGGTCCGTGGCAAACGCCATCTTTGAGTTCCGCCTGCTTAAGGCGATAGGTTACCTCCAAATCATTTCCACAATCATCATGATCGCCATACTTGTGTATCAAAGCTACGCTTTGGGCTCGGTGGGTTCTTGGAACATGTCGGGGCTTTTCAATCTGGGCTTTAAGGGAAACTGGTTCACATCACTGATAATAGACACCGGTTACCTGTATCTTCTCTTCTTCGGATTCCAAGAAATACAATCCTTGGAAAGAGACACTGTCGAGTATTCATCGATCCCAGTTGTGTCATGGATAAAGAGAAATTACAAGATGGAGAAAACAACGTATTTGGGGGTTGCGATGGTCTCGAGTGTAGTGATAGCCGCCGCGATAAACATTTTCTACGCTTTGGCGGTCTACAGCGCGCACCCGAACCCCGCCGCGGTTTACAGCTCGCAGATACCAGCCCTGTATCTCGCGAAGACCTTTTTGGGTACCAATCAAGAGCTTCTGATGGCCGTAGCATTTTTAATAGCCACTTTCACAACTTTTATACCTGCGTTTCTAGCAGCGTCGCGCCACTTGGCCGCCCTATCAGAAGACGGCTTCGTGCCTCGTTCTGCGTCAACGTATGGCTGGGTGTTCACTTTTATAGCCATTTTATTCCTTGCGCTTGGACCGCAAAACTTTCTTGTAAACGTAACTGACATCATGGTGCTCATCAGTCTGGGATTCATAACGCTTTCAGCCATATGGATAACCAAAAAAGCGGCGGGTTGGCTTCAAAAACAGAATTTGCTACCAATAGGCGTGGGTCTCAGCTGTTTTGTTGCCGCGGGCGCAATCTACTTCATAGACGCGAGGGTCGCAGTTTTTGGCGCGGTTACAATAATTCTCATGTATTTAATTTTCGACGTGTTTGAGCTGGGCGCATTGGGAATACAACTCTTCCTCTCCTTGTTCGACGCCGTGTGTTTTTCGATTTACCTCAGTCTGCCGTACAAAGTCTATCCCGGTTTCACGTTGAACCTTTTGATTGCCCACCCGTTCTACCACCTTTTGGGTACAACTGTAGCGGTGGGACTGGCCGTAAACGCGGTTTTACTCTTCGCCAACTTCTTAACGGATATTCTTGTGTTAAAACGAAATAGACCCCCACATCCAATTAGCCGAACACTGAGCCGAACCAAAGCCTAGCTCCCACTCAAAATGTTCCCCCCAACCAAAGCGTATTAAAACGAATCCTCTGAAAGCGTCACATCCATTTGACACGCATGTCAAAGCAGGACACGATAGCTGAAGTTTTAAACGTGATTCTTTTGGTCAAAACATCTTGACCAACCCTGATTGAATCAACCAAGCTAAGAGCGCACAAACATATCAATCATCGATGCGAACCAGTGGTCTATTCGATGAGTTTTTCCACTTCTCTTAGACGCCTAGCCAATTCGCGCATTATGTTGATAGCTATTTCTGGGTTGGTTTTAACCACCGCTCTAAAATCCCATCGCGTCATGAGCAAGCAGTTTGTCTGTTCAAGAGCGATTACATCCGCGGATCTTGGTTGCTCGTCGAGAAGAGCCATTTCCCCAAAGAATTGGCCGCTACCCAGCCTAGCCAGAGGCTTGCCTCCTCGCTCAATCTGCACTTGTCCTTCAAGGATCAAATAAAGTCCGATTCCGCTTTCTCCTTCGCGAACAATTTTTTCTCCCTTTGCAAAGCTTCTTTCGACGCAGAATCTAACCAGCGTTTTGAGTTGCTTTTCGTCGAGACCAGAAAAAACAGGGGAACGAGCCAAAAAAGAAACCTTCTTATCGACATCAACCGGTTTTGTTGCCACGGTACACCCGTTTAGCAAACTCTATCAGCTATTTAAACAGTGGTATGAACATGGGAAAACCTTTAAAGAGAATATATGAAACCTCATACTAGATAACTCATCCATAATGAGTTTGCCATGACGGGAACAGGATAAATGTCCCAGCATGTGTAAAGTGCGAGGTGGCCAAAACAAAAGCGGATGCATTGGTGGTTCATAGACGCCACACTTAAAGCCTGTAAACTGTCTTGGGCTGGGCCCGCAAGGGGGCTGGTCTGAAGGACTTGCCCTATGATCCAACCAAGCATATGACGCATTATGTCTAGCAATTGTGAACGCTCAAAACATGAAGGCTTAGGGCTGACTCGCTGAACAAACCGCTCGCGTATATACGTTCACGGCCATGCCTACAACTGCTCCGCAGCATATTTACTGCGATGACAGCCTCTCAAAAGAAAGACCCCAATGATTAAAAGGGGTTTATAGTCCGCGTAAAGGCTTTGCGTTAACGAAGTCCGTTTTACAAGTTCAACAAAACTCAACGTAATTAGTTACTTATTTCGATTTGCCAACAAAAAACAGCATTTCCAACTTTGTTACGCCGATTTTACGGCCATCGCGAACAATTTAATACTGATGTTTTAATCGGACTGGTACCAAGTAGTAAGTAAGTACATAAGCGTTATAAGCCCAGCGTGTATGCGGGCATTAATATGTCTAAGGCCGGTGTGTTTGTAAGAGAAGCTACCGGTTTAGTTAAAAACATCAGCCCTACAACAATGCTTTTTGCGAACTTAGGAGAAATAGGTTTTGGCACCACTCTTTTGACGCTGAACGTTGCGAACTCGTTCTACGGTGGAAACCCGGGTGGAAACGCGGCCATTGCAACTCTAATCTTTACTGTGTTCATTCTATTCGAGGCCTACATTTATTTTGAAGTTATTCGCAGAGTGGGTAGAACCAGCGGGGATTATGTTTGGATCAGTCGAACAATCAGCCCTGTGCTCGGCGCGTTCTTAATACTGGGCTTCACGTTCACGGGGATACCCTTTATAGCCATTCAGTTGAACTGGCTGCTCACCCTTTCACTTGGACCAGCGATTTCGACTATAGGCGTCGTCACGACCAACAGTGGTTTGACCAGCCTCGCAGCGGCACTGACTTCGCCGGGACCCGCCATAGCGGTGGGGGCGGTGATACTGCTTTTGATTACGCTCGTCGACGTTGTGTCACCCAGAAATGGTTTTCGCATGTTGGCTGTTTTCGTGATTCTCGGTCTGATCGGCACATTTATGATGGCGGCCGTTTTTTTGGCCTCCGGCGCCACGGGTATACAGGGTTCGCTTTCAACCTTTCTGTCTCAGAACGGCTCCTCATACGCAACGCTTTCGAATTATAGTGGCCCGTTTGCTTCTTGGGGAGCCATGGTGCTTCTGTTCCCGTATCTTGCCTTTGCGCTTCCCTGGATCAACAACGCAGCTGCTTGGTCGGGTGAACTCAAAAACCTGAAACGGTCCGCCTTTACAGGGACATTTATGGCCGTAATCATTAGCGGCCTATTGTTGTCGGGTTTCTTGGCTTTGTACAGCTTTGGAGTGGGCTTCAAGTTCGCGATGGCAGCTCCCTCTCTGTGGCCCTCGTCGCTGTCCAGTCAAGGGTTGCAACCCAACATGCTCGCCGTCGCCGAAATAGCTCTGCGGGGAGCGCCAACGGCGGCGCTGATCATGGGTATCCTGTTCTCTTTTTGGTATTTGGCGGCGTGCCAACAGACGATTCTTGCCATATCCAGATACCTGTTCGGTATGAGCTTTGACAGGTTGTTACCCACAAAAGTGGCCTCGGTGAGCGAAAAGTTCCATTCGCCAGTTGTGGCCTTGCTCGTGCCCATAATTGTTTCTTTACCTTTCTTCGCGGTTGTGGAATTCACGAGCTTCACAAGTGAGTTTTCCACCACGGCCCTTGGCACCCTCTACTTCGCCTTTATGGGTCTCACAGCAACTGTGTACGCGATGAAAAAGAAGAATGAATTGGGGAAAGCTTCGGCAGCCATGGCGGTGTCAGGAATAATTGTGCTGATATTCTTTGGGTTCTTAACCTACATGTTCCTAGTACCCAACTATGGACTCGACAACCCGTTTTCGTTTTCCATAATGGTTTTCTTCTGGGTTGTGGGCGCTCTTCTATACCCCATTTCCAAGGCGTATCACTCAAGGAAGGGATTAGACGTGAGCCTAGTATTCAAAGAGCTTCCGCCTGAATGAACCGTCGGAGCCGTCATTATTTTCAGAAGCTTTTCAAGCAGAACCCTCAGAGACCATCTGTGTGTCAATAAAGTTTTGGTTGAAGCTTGGCTCTTTTAAAGCTCAAAGTTCGAAACGTGTTTGTCCCCCTAAAAGAGACGACGGTTAAGATTATGCCGTCCAACTGCAACTCATTCTTGGCTCGAGTGTATAACCTTGTTAGTTGGTTCACTTTAACGGACAGACCTGATATACGGCCGTACTCGAGGATGCCAGCTTCGGACTCATTGTGAAAGTGACGGACCATTAGAGCCGCGTGTTATCACCTGCGAGACGAAGAAGCTGAGCGCGGCCAGCAAGAAGATTAACAACTCAAAGTGGAGAACACCCAACGTGTCTGCGAACGGCACCAAAAAGTCCACGAAGCCCATCGGCAAAGCCGCCCACAAATAGCGTCTCTTTTTAAAAACTGCTGCCAACACGCACAGGTAACCCCATGAGAAATGCGATATAAAAGAGGACACTCTCTCGAGTATGGACAAAGCCACCAGAGGAAGCGCTTTTTTGGCGGGGTAAAACAGTTCGGGGGCTCTGCTGTGGAGCAACCCGAAAAGGGTTTGAGACGTTGAGCCGCTGCCTGAGAGCGTAACGTAATACACTGTATAATCCAAGAGCAGTGGAATGGCCACTAGCACCGCGTCCTCCCAGAACCCAAGGCTTAACCCGTATCCCTGAGCGTACTCCACTTTTAGTGCTTTTCGCTTGGTTGCCCACCAAGCAACAAGATAGGCCAAGCCCACTTCGAACACAACTGTCTGCGAACCGTAGTAAACACCCATTACTACGGGGTTCGCATCGGACGCCTTGGTGACATCGCTCAACGCAAAATATTGTATTAGCTCTTTTATCGCTATGGCCGAGAAGTAGGCAAAGAAGGAGGTTAGAAGAACGCTTCCAGTTAGGCGACCTCGAACGCGCCAATAAAGTATGAATGCTAAGCTGAAACCGATCACCACGGTGGGTGTCAGAAAGTAGACGGGATCAATATTACTAACCATAGAGCGTCGCTTCAACTGAGACGAATGCGATGCGAAAACGCATAGAAACTCACATCAATAATTCATTCAATCCAACACATCGCAAAGAGGATTTTTGACTAAGTCCGACACGAGCTGTGCACACGTAGTACAACACAAACACTTTGGGCAGTGCAGAATTCAAAGTTTTAGACCACTGCAATGGGTGTCACAGCCTTCGTCGCAAAGGATTGGTGCTTTGGAACTGTTTGATACGTGATTGGACATTAGAATAGCCAACACTGTTCGACCACGTGTGTCATTCATTCCAGTGTTTATAAAATGAGCTTCGATTAGACTTTGTTGGCCTTTTAAGACTTTAAGGCTCACGAAATTCACAAATCGGCAAAAGATAAACTTTTATAAGCGTTATGTAAGCGTTTTCACTGAATGAAAATGAAGGTTTTAATGACGCTGAGTGATGCACAGGCAAAGCTTCTGAGCGATGGGCTCAACCGAAGTATAATTAGGACATTGGTGTTTCAAGAGGCCTCCGCGCTCGAGATAGCAAAAAAGAACAGAATAGACCCTGTTAAGACGTGGAGGAGGCTTAGAAAACTGGAGGAAGCGGGCCTCGTAGAACACAAACACACAACCCAAGTGGGCAATCTTCAGAAAAAATGGTACAGAGCTTTGGCCACCAAATATGTCACCACCGAAGTGTTTCGGTACGCCCCCAACGACCAGCGCCTACAAAAGGCTTGGCGTAGCTACATTGAAATACAACAGGAAGCATTGGAAAACATCCTGAAACACAACGATATTCCAGCTGACGTCGACCCAATCGACTATTCTTTGACACTGGATATCTATACTCTGTGCCGAACATTTCTAAGAAGTGATATCAAAGAGAAACTCGACGCCACCATTGCAACGCTTAGAGCCGAAGGACTGCTCGAAAAATTTGGGATAGAAAAGTGACGCTTCGACACGGTCAAGCATCCTTTCCCTCCAATAATTGGGCGTGCACTTATCGGGCGCCCACACAATTAACAGTTGGACTGACGACTACCACATAATAAACCAAGATTTCTTCGAACACAACCGACCACTCGAGCTTGGGCGTCAAGTCAAAGAGCTCTCGCACTTCTGGAGTGTTAAGGTTTCCCAAGAATTCACTGGAAAACAAAGTTGGTCAATAAATGAGAGCAGAGACTGGTTACAAACATGTCAGAGATTGAAATCAGGAAAAGCGTTAAGAAACGGTACGCAAAGCTTGCGACTTCTGAACCGAACTGCGGCAGCTACGAATGTTGTTGCAACCAAGAGTCACACGCGTCCGATGGACTCGTCCCAATTGAAGCGGCTTTGGTCAGTGCAGGGTGCGGCTCGCCGCTACTTTTGATAGCTCCGAAGCAGGGAGACACAGTACTAGACTTGGGAAGCGGAGGCGGCGTGGACGTATTCAGGGCCTCCTTGATGGTCGGACCCAACGGCAGAGCCATAGGTGTAGACGCAACCCCAGAAATGGTGTGGAAAGCAAGAGAAACCAAAGCCAAGTATGGAAGCAAATACTCGAACACCGAGTTCTTATTGGGCGAAATAGAACGCCTGCCGGTTGAACCAAACAGCGTTGACTTCGTTGTATCCAACTGCGTCATAAACCTTTCACCCAATAAACCAGCCGTTTTCCAAGAGGCTTTCCGGGTGCTCAAAGAGGGAGGAGAATTCGCGGTCGCAGACGTTACATTGGACTCTGAGATTCCAGAAGACGCAAAGAAGGATTTGACTTCTTGGGCGGCTTGCACAGTGGGCGCCCTAACGGATTCTGAGTACACAAAATTGCTTCTCTACGCGGGCTTCAGAGACGTAAAAGTCGAACACATAGAATCATTTAGCGTTGGAAAACACCTCTTTAAGTATTACAGGTCACACATCAAAGCCAGAAAGAAGCAAAGACCCAGCTCGGCTGGCAGCACCGCAACCGATTTGCGCGCCTCCGCTTTGACTAATGACAGATTAGATGAATCCTAATAAAAGAGCATTTGGCCGACAGCAGAAGCAGGATGAAAACCGTTGGATTGTTCCGTAGTAGGTTCGGTAGTGGTCAATAAATACACCCGCAACGTTGTTTGACGTGTTCACTTTGCGGTCTTGTTGTTCGTGGACCAGTTGCAACGGCGCAGATTGCTTGGACCTTGATGACAGGGAGCAACACGTCTGCGACACTGTGTGCTCTACGAGCCAAGAGGTCAGGTTCTCCGAGCTCAGACGGATCACAGGCTACCATCAGGAAGTCCTTTCACGGATTCTTAGAAGACTCTCTATTTATGGCGTGCTCAGAAAAACCGAGAAAGGCTACGTTTCAAACGTTTGTTGCAGTCAATAATAACAGGGTCCGCTATAGAGAAGATGAGGGTGATGTGAAAATGCAGAGAAACGCTTGCCAGTGTTGCTGTGGTGATGAGTGCCCGTGCGGGTGCCCAGATTCGGCTGAATGCCCATACTGCGCGGAGCAAACTCACCGCTAGACAACACCTAGTTTTTTAAGACCATTCATAATTCCTATATTTTTTTTCTAAGGTTAGAACTAAAACTGATCATTTCCTTGACAACCGAGCACGCCGAGGCGGTCAGTAGAACACTTGACTCGCAGAGCTGGACCAAGAGAACACTGAAGACCAAGCCCGTCTCGTCGAACACCAGCATTTGGCTGCGTCAAGCAAATCTGTAACCCAACTCATAGAACCTTTGATTTAAGGGGGCTAGGTGTTTGATGGCAAAAAATTGATTGAATACCTCAAAAGAACCACACATCGGCCTTGCTTGGGAAACACGCTTGACGTCTAGTTGCCTCCGCAGCTGCTTACTCGAAAGGTTTAAGCCAAGATTGGGGTTGCGTAGAAGATGCAAACACTAAGAAAACGTTCTGCTATCAGTAGAACCAGCAGTGTGGGAATAGCGGTCGTCATAATTGTAATAGTTGTCATAATCGCCGCCGTGTTCCTTACTCGATCAACTACGAGTCCTACAACTTCCTCGAGTATCACATCTTTGTCGACCACGCAAACTACTAGCGTGACCACTTCAACTACCTCATCAACTACAACTACAAGTAGCATCCCGATAACGACTTCCACATCGACTTCCTTCGTGGGACTCAAACCGTCAAATTCGAGTGTATTGGTCGACGATTCGCAGACCACAGCCCCGGATGCACTCGACCCGGCAGAAGGCTTCGCAACTTCGGATGAAGGAGTGTTCACCAGTGTGTTTCAGCAGTTGGTTGAAATGAACGGAAGTACCGAGACTCAGGTTGTCCCCGTGATTGCTTCAAATTACACGATTCAAAACAACTATCAAACATACATATTCAGCATTAGGCCCAGAGTGACATTTTCAAATGGGGACCCAGTAAACGCGTACACGATTTGGTTCAGCTTCGTGCGTGAATTATACGATGGCCAAGCCGTGGGAATATCCAACTACGCTGAACTCACAGTAAACACGTCCACTCTTTCCTCGGGACTGATTTTGCCTTGGGGAATACGAAAGGCGCTGCAGTCGACCACTGGCCTACCAGCAACCACAAGTGTCAACACAACCACGCAGACTCTCAACTATATGTTGAGCCACTTCGACTACTCGAACACCACACAACAAAAAATCATGGGTTATCCCAACCAAGCCTACGTGGTTCTCAACCCCATGACTTTCGAAATAAATCTTCTGAATCCATACAGCTTCTTCTTACAAGACTTGGCTGCGTGGTGGGGTGCAATAGTTGACCCCGCCTACGTTGACGCCCACGGAGGAGTCCAGGCCAACACGCCCAACAGCTACTTCGACGCCAACGGCGGCCCGGGAACCGGACCCTACGAAATAAGAACTGTGGCACCAGCGTTTTCAACCATCGTGCTGCAGGCCAATCCGCACTACTGGGCTCTCAACGCTAACAACGTGCCCAGCGTGGCACAACCAGCCAAGATTTCCACGATAATCATCAACTACGCTTTGAGCCCCAACTCTCGGATTCAGTCGTTTGGAAGCAATGAGGCTCAGATGTCATATGTCATAGTGTCCCAGTTCAACGAAATGTATCAGTCCTATCAGTATAAGCAGTACAGTTTCAAACAGATCTTTGACAACTTGGGAGTCTGGCCCAATGTTCCCAGCATGCAAATAAACACTCAGAAGTATCCCACAAACAACACCGATTTCAGGCTGGCCATTGTCCACGCGCTGAACTATACCCAAATGGTCTCGGCCGCATACGGCTTTAACGGCTCAGTGTACGGCCAAAACTTTGTGGGTCCCATAGACCCAAGCTTCAAAACGTTTTATAACCCAGACAATCTACCAATGTACAGCTACAACGACAATTTGGCGGAACACTATCTTAATCTAGCGGGTCAACAAGAAAACTTTTCGGTGACACTTCCCAACGGCACAGTGTTGGGTAATCCCAATGCACCTCAGCTCAAAACCATAACCTTGGTTGCGCCGGCGCCCAGCCAAGGACCTGAGCAGATCCTGCTCGAAATAACGCAACAGGACCTGTCAAAGATCGGACTCAGCGTGGGTGTTCAACTTGTCACACTCTCAGTGTATGGAACTTGGACGAACCCGCAGGTGACACCCAACTTCGTATGGATTCTTTGGACACCGGACTGGCCCGACCCGATTCTGCAGGAAATGATTCCATTCATAACAACCACGAGTTTTCTGCCAGCTTGGATGAATCTTTCCACCGTAAACCAAATCGTGAGCTATCTACCATTTATAACCAATCAAACCGAGCAGGTGCAACTCGTCGCAAAACTCTATAACATCACATACAGCTACGCCCCAGATATTTGGCTGCCTGTGCCCGACCTATACTACTTTATTCAACCGTATGTAGGCGGATTTACCTTCAACGAAATACAGGGGTACTATTACAACCTAATGTATTACACAACATCCTAAACCTTTTTTCTTTTTATGACACATTTTTGTTTGATCAGCCTTCGACTCAACTGAAAAATGCGACTTAACAATGGAAACCAGATGAACCAGCTGGAACGGAATATTGAATTATTTCTCTATTTTTTCAACCGTAAGTGTAAGACCTTCTCTTGAAACCACCCTGATTTGGTCGCCGACGGCTATGTTGCCCGACACACTTCTGGCGTGCCATATCACTCCTGCCACTCTGACTTCTCCTTCGGGTGTAAGAGCAGTGCTCGCGGTTCCCACGCTTCCAATAAGCGACTCTGGACCAGTCAACTTCTTTCCTTTTCTCAGAGGACCAGCCACCCACCTTATGTACACTCCAGCCAACACCCCAACTCCCACGACGCCGGCTGCCTCTACTTCTGACACAGCGTTAATGGGTGACGGTGAATAGGTTAGTCCCTGTGTGAGAAGCAATATTGCGAACGCTCCCACTGCGACACCCGCCATTACAGCCAATCCGTGACCCAGTTTCAACTCCAGCAGGACGAGAACCGCGGCTAGCGCCAACAAAAAGAAACCCAGAATCGACGCCCCTATGACTTCTAAGCCTACCAAGCCGGCTAGAATTGCGAGCACGCCAGCGATTGTGAGCACCACTGTGGGATGGTAAATGTCGATTACTATGGCGAGTTCACCCACCAAAATCAGAATGCCGTCCACTTCAGTGTTGCTCAAAGCACTAAGAAACTGCTCGTAGACGCTTTCACTCAGGGTGACTACGGGTTTGTTGCCTAAGCCAAGTTCGCCCAGTGCTTGGCTCAGCGAATTGGCGAATCCGTTTGAAATGTGGAATTCGTAGGCTTGGTCGGCGGAGAACGCTTGGTCACCGTACACCATGTTGTAGGCAGCCGTGGCGTTTCTGTTCCATTTCTGAGCCAAACCAACCATAAGCTTAATCATCGCGTCTTCCGTGTGGTTTTGCTGCAGAGTCGAGCCACCCACAACAATGGGTGTGGACGGACCTATTTCAGAGCCGGGCCCCATCAGAATCTTGTTGCTAGCCATGGCTATGTAGCTACCAGCTGAAGCAGCCAAAGCATTGGGCGGAACATAGGTATAGGTGGGTATCCCCGACTGATTCGCGTTTTGAATTGACTGAACAATGGACAACATGTCGCTGAGAAGCCCGCCGGGGGTATTCATTTCTATGACTATGGCAGAGGCTCCCTGAGTCTGAGCGAGCAAAACAGCTCTGGTCATAAAAGCAGATGACCCGGCGTCCACGGGTACGTCGAAGTTGACCACTAGCACTGAGCCTGAAGCGTTCTGCGCCGCGGCTGACTCGAAATACTGAGCGAACACTCCCAACAAGGTGAAAATGGCGAACACAAGCTCCAGTATCACAAGGAACCGAATAGACTTGGATTTTCCCCGCTTAGCCAAAGTATACATGAATAACTCAATTATTTTTGGGACACATATAAAATAGCCGCAATCGCTGCTGCAAGTCCCTAAACGCTCAAAGAAGGGCTGAATCTGGCATCTTCTTTAGGAGAAGTTGAACGCTGGTTTTGTTCGCCAAAGGCATCTGAGAACTGGGCTGGCCAACGACACGAGGATTCCTAGCTATAAAGGCGCCAGCGGCGCTGCTCAGCAGGTTGGCCAGTATGAACCCGCCAATCCTCATATTAAGAGGGTGACCGGTGGTTAAGTCGAATATTGCAGAAGTAAAAATCAGCGCCAAAATCGTGTATCTGGCCACTTCATTCGTTTCAATTTCTTCCTTGATTCTGCTTGTGGAACGAGTGTTGTAGTAAACAAAAAACGAGTAGACCACCACTTCTGTAATCAGTGACACAAACCTTCCTTTCGCCAAGGCATAGAACGGGCAGAGAACAATGTTTGGAGCAAGCGAGTTCAAACCCGAGTAGAAAAGAGTCACCACAACCAAAGCGACGACAAGTGAGACTGAAACAAAAAAGGAGTAGCCTAGCGCCGCTATGAAGGTCCAAGAAGACGGCTGCCTTACGACGCGACGCGGCTGAGCACTGGTCAAACGGTTTCTCCCAGCCTAGCCTTGCTGCGAGCCTTGTCCACTGGGTTTGCTCGGCGGCACCTGCATGCCCGAGGCAGCCTGGGACTGCTGAACCATCTGAGCGAGCCCGCCTCCGCCAAGCAAAATGTTAACTGGATAGTATGGGACACCAAGCAACATATTAGTGGCAGCGGGGTCCGATCTAAGAGCCATTATCTCTGAGAGACGCGCCCTAACAGCTGTGTTTGTGTCGATACCCAGTCCATTCAGCTGTACGACCCTTCTCAAAGTTTCGTCCTCGGGCTCGATTCGTATAACTCTGCTCATCAGAAGATTCACGCCTATTTCACCCAAATTCTGTTTCAAGGCGGCTGTCACGGCCTCGCTGATTTTGTGCAGACTCGCGTAGACCTCTCTTATCGAAACATTGTTGAGTATCTGCGAAACCGATTGGTCAATTATCGGAGAGATATAAGCCGCTAAGTCGTTCACACTGTAGATCACTCCGTTTAATTGGACGGCTTGAATCAGTTTGACGGGGTCGACTATTTGGAAGTAGTAGGCCACTTGATATTGCAGAGGTATGAGTTCGGATGATTGTGATACGCCAACGCTTCTCGCTTCGAATCTCGCCAGGCTAGCAAAGATCACTTCGGCGAGCCACGGCACGTTGCCGCCGTAACCTATTCTTGAGAAAAAGGTTGAAACGGGGTTGTTGGGAGTGTTCAGGTTCTGCGAACCCGCGTCGTACACCGCGGTTATTTGACCCTGAATTCTTACAACCGCTTTCTGGTTGGATTCCACAATCAACAGTGAACGATTACGTATGTCAACGTTGTGATCCCGCCAAAGCATGACGCCAGGCGCCATCATATCCTGACCGTTTTCTTGAAGAGTTCTGATTACTGCCCTGAAAACAGACATTTTTATCAATCACCGAAGCTTTTCGGGTATAAAAAGCTTTTGGCGCTCAAAGAAAATTTTGCGTAATTCGTCCACGCTTTGATGGAGAACCGAGGGGTCCGCATTCGTTCGAACCTGAGACAAAATCTGATTGGCTAAACTCACGAGTTTATAGTCGAATTCAACTATTCTTTGCATGTCTTCTTCGAACAACTTGAAGCGAGCGTAAAAGCTATACATGCCAGCGGGCGCTCCCCCAATTTCTTCGGTAGCGGCTCGCAACTTGGAAAGCAATCCCTCGTACAGATGTATTTTGGGGTCGAATGGGTTTTCGGCGGCTATTTCGCCTTCTTTTAATCCTATTTCTTCTTGAGACTGAACCAAAGCCGCCTTAACAGCATTTCTGACCAAAACATCGTCTTGACGAATCAAGTCTTTGCGTTTGTATCCCTTAAAACCAGGGAGCATCAGCTCCAACTTTTCAAGTGGTGCAAGCGGCGAGTCCGATATACCGCTCATTTGCTGTGGTAAAACGTGGCCAGAGTTATAACTGTTACTCAAAACCACACCCATTCTGTTTGGCGAAACGCGCACAAAAACTGCCTCAACTAGCCGAGTCTCGAAACCAAGGTTTCAACTCGACCCATCAGGCATTGTCGGAGCGTATAACTAAGGTTGAACTTACACTGGTCAGCCCAACCCAGAGTAATAAGATATGATCGCTGCTCCCAAAACTACAAAGACGACGCTAAGAGCCGTCTTCCAGTGAGCCACCTCATAACTTTTGGCGAAAATTCGGGTAAGAACCACTACGAGAACTGGACTTGTACCGATAAGAGGCGAGACCACAACCACGTTCGTATAGCTAAAGGCCCCATATCTCAGGACCTGAGCCAAGCCGATAAGAACGGCCGCTGACACAATTGAAAAGAGACCAGACTTGGGTATGGTCTTAATGTCGCTTTGCAGTCTTTTGGGATTGTAGACAAATGAATTGAAACCCAACGCTGCCACCGCGGATATCAGGGTGGCCGAAACGAAGGGGTAGCTCGTGGACAAACCCGCCTTTATGAGAATCAAGACAAAGGCGAACACCAGACTGCTGAGTAGGGCTGAGGCCACCCCCACTTTGAAACTACCCCTTCTTACACTCGAACTGAGACGCCCTTCGACCAAAAAAGAACCGACGACGATAAGGATCCCCCCAAACAATGTGTCCAGCCCCAAGCGTTCGTGTAAAAGGAGAACTGCGAACACCAAGGAGAACAGCACTGCAGTAGGCTGCAGGGACTCTGCTTGATTCGCGCCCAACTCCCTTATAGCCAAATAAAGAAGTATTCGTGATAAACCCGAATTCAAGACGCCCACAACCGAAAAAAGTATTATTATGAGAAACGGAGTTGAAGCCAATAAGGCCGTTTGACCAGTGAAGACGTCAATCAAGAAGATTACGAGCACGCCTACGATAGAAGCTACGTAAGTAGTGAATCTAGGATTGGAATAGGTGAGCGGCTTGCTCAGCAACACTCTGTTGCCAGCCGTGCTAAGAGCCGAAGACAAGGCGAAAACTATTCCCAAAACATCGTTTGCGCTCAAATTCTTGATGAGCCAACGCCAAACCCTTTCAGCTTTTCGTTTGCATCCCAACGCCTTGGTTAATTTGACTTGACGAGGCCCCATATACCTGCAGAGGGTATGCTGCAACACACGACTGGTCGAGCCAAGGCATCATACAACCCAAGACCTCGCTATGAGGTCGAACCAATCCGGAAAACAAGCGGAGTTCAGATTCGTCCACTCGACAAAGCTGGGACATTTTTGGTATAACAACAAGCCACTATTCTACCTTGACCACAAAGATTCGGAGCCCTTCACGAATCTGTGGGTTTTCTGTGGGTTTTCAGCTTTATCTGCGAGAAGTGCGGCACGACTTTTCACCATAAAACATTTGCGTCTTAATAGCGTTCTTCGAATATTCAGGGTAGATGCATTTGGCTATATTTTCCTAGTATATATCTATACTCAAAACAAAAGATATTAATACGTTGACTCATATTATATTTGCAAGAGAGAAATTGTCATTACAAGTTAACGATTTATTGGGTAAAAAACCCGTGACCATTTCGTCAGATGCCACGGTTTTACAAGCTGCCAAGTTGTTGTCCCAAGAGAACGTGGGGCTACTGGTTGTGGTTAACACATCAAAACCCGATGTACCTGTGGGTGTTGTGTCAGAACGTGATCTCATCCATTTTATGGCCCAAGAACGACCGCTTACCACAAAGGTTTCATCGATCGCCACGACGGAGCTAGTCACTGTGCGGAGACATGACAAGATCGGCAAGGCTGCCTCATTGATGGTGTCCAACAGAATAAGACATCTGATAGTACTCGATGATTATGACAACTCTTTGGCAGGCGTGATTTCCATAAGGGATTTGTTGGAGAAAGCGGTGATCAGGGAGACCCTGTCCACGTACTTCTCAGAAGCATAGTCCAATCTTTTGAAAAACGGATAAACAATTGCAAAACTTCAGAAAAGTGACTGACACAAATCCAGGAACCGTAATGTGAAAGAGTCTGGACTGGAATACACTTGATCACCAAGCTTTAAATAAGCATTAGGGTGGTGAATATGCGTGGCCGAAAGAAAGAATGCGCATTCTTCAGTCGACGATCTCTATAAGAGCGGTAGCGGGTATGTCAGCCCAATCTGGTCTGTTGTTGAGTTCGTAGCTCAGCTCGTAGACGGCTTTTTCGGCCACGAAGAACTTTACCAATCTGTTGAAATCGATGAAGCTTCTTGGAATATGGGAAGCGCCTCTCGACTCACTGGTTTCCCAATAGGTTTGGAGGAAAGTGTTTGCGGCCATTTCGTACCATATTTTGGCCCAATTGGCACGGACCTCGTTGGCGTTTCTAGAAGCGATGTTTTTGGCGACAAAGTTTGACGCATAACTAAAGGACCTCAGCATTCCCGAAACGTCTATAACTGCGCATCGTTTGCGTCTTCTATACTCTATGGTTCTCGCCGGTTCACCTTCAAAGTCTATTACCGTAAAGCCTGCAGCGGTTTTGAGCACTTGACCCAAGTGGTAGTCTCCGTGTATGCGTATTTTGTTGAAGTCGGGTTCAACGCTTGAACCCAAACCGTTCGCCAATTGTTCAAATTTGTCTTTGTTCACAAACAGCCTCTCAACCAACGCGCGCTTATCGTCGGGTAACGCGGAATCTATTTTCGAAAGTGTTTCAAACAAACCGTTCATTTGCAACAAGAAGTCTTCGGACCATTCCCGCAAGTCATCGGAGGTTACGGGCTCGGGTCTGAATTCGGGACTCGCTTTGTTCGACGCTAGAACACAATGTAGTCGGGCGGTGAGCTCGCCGAGCGAAGAACAGGTTGCCATCGTGGACTCGACGCTTTGGTCTCGAGGACTTATTTGACCTTGACTCGTTTCGCCCTGCAATTTTGACGCAATAACTGCGATTTCGTGGGTCAAATAGCTCCAACCGTCCCCTTGATTTTCAACATAAGAAAAAAGTGAACCTATCTGCGAAGATTCGTACAGTGACCCGCGATACACAACACCTCCAAGCGGCTTGGGAGTGGCGTCGAAGCCGTTTTTTATAAGAAACAGTGGCACTTCGTAGTCGGGGTTGGTTCCTTCAACCATCCTTCTGTAGCTTTTATAAATGTATTTTCGGCCGAATACAACCGAGGTGTTGCTTTGCTCAGAACCCACCCTGTTTACCGCTTTTTCCTCAAATTTAAGGCTTGAATCAGAAAGTTCGTCGCTGAAAAAGTCTATTTTACCGTTCACCGTTTTTAGTGTGTCAGACCGTGACATATGCTTTAAAATCTTCAGGCAAAAACGGGGAATATTCAATCCGTCAAAAACATCGAATTCGGTCTCCCGATGTCGCAGGCGCAGCAAAGGGTGGTGTTCGGCTAACTCGCCGTGTTCTTTTATCACGAGCGGTACCAGATAGTGTTCAGTTAACTCACCTTCCAATTCAAACTTTAAAACTACAAACATTTCGGTTTGTTCTGGGTCATGTTCAACGCAATAGTCCGCCACCCGAATATTCACTATTGTGTGTGATTTGCTGCCGAACCATCTCTGAGTTTTGATTGAAGGGTTCAGTTCCCGAACCAAACAACTCAAAAAATCTTCGATGCCGTCAATCAAGAAACGGACACCAGAACCCTCTAAGTCTGTGCAACGAAAGTGGGTTTTTCGAGTTTAAACCAGAAAAAGCCGTGCGGTGACAGCGTAAAGAAGTAAGGCAGAGTTCCGATCTTAGGGAAAGGTGTCCGAGTCTGAGCTTCGACGGGTGTCCAGTCATTGAACTCTCTTAGATTCATTTCTGCAGCGGTGGGTTTCTTTGAGAGATTATAGATGCAAAACATGTATTCATCTCCATAGCTTCGCGTAAAGGCTAGCACCCGCTTGTTGGGGTGCTCAACAAACTCTATGGATCCTCGACCAAGCACCTTCGAATACCTTTTCCTCACTTGAATCATTCGTTTGACCCAGTTTAGAAGAGAGGTTTCAACTCTGAGCTGGGCTTCAACGTTTATGGCCTCATAGTGATAGTTGGAGTTCATGATGACTGGAGCGTAAAGTTGTTCTGGGTCAACTCTTGAAAAACCCGCGTTTCTATCAGCAGACCACTGCATGGGGGTTCTGACCCCGTTTCTGTCTCCAAGAAAAATGTTGTCGCCCATTCCCAGTTCGTCTCCGTAATAAAGAATCGGGCTACCAGGGAGGGAGAATAACAATCCATACAGAAGCTCGATCGTTGCTCTGTCGCCGTCAACTAGGGGAGCCAACCTTCTGCGTATTCCGAGATTCAACCGCATCTTGGGGTGTTTGACGTAAACATGATACATTATATCGCGCTCCTCATCTGTCACCATTTCAAGGGTTAATTCGTCGTGGTTTCTAAGAAACGTTCCCCAGTCACAGTTTTCGGGTATCGGCAGAGTCTCCTTGACTATGTCGACGATTGGGTAACGGTCTTCTCGTGCCAGCGCTATAAACATTCTGGGCATAAGCGGAAAGTTGAATGCCATGTGAAACTCATCTCCATTTCCAAAGTAAGCCTTGGCGTCGGTGGGCCACTGGTTCGCTTCGGCAAGCAGTATTGCGCCTGGGAACTCTTTGTCCACCATTTTTCGAACTTCTTTAAAATAAGCGTGTGTTTCAGGCAAATTTTCGCAGTTGGTTCCCTCTCGCTCGAAGAGATAGGGTACGGCGTCGCACCTGAAACCATCCAAGCCGCGTCTCAACCAGAATCTTATAACGCGCATCATTTCTTCTCTTACCTCTGGATTATCGAAATTAAGGTCCGGTTGACTCGAGTAGAATCTGTGCCAGTAATACTTGTTGGCAACTGGATCCCAAGTCCAATTAGAGCGTTCTGTGTCAATAAAGATTATACGTGCTTGAGAATATTTTTTGTCTGTGTCACTCCATACAAACCAATTGTGTTTGGGAGAGTTCGGACTCGAACGCGCCTCTTGGAACCAAGGATGCATGTCGGATACATGGTTGATGACAAGGTCTGCGATGACCCGTATTCCGTGATTGTGTGCTTGCTCTATGAATTCGTCGAAATCCTCTAGTGTACCGTACGCCGGCAGAATACTATAATAATCTGATATGTCGTATCCGTCGTCTTTCAGCGGAGACTGATAGAACGGCAACAGCCACACACAATCAACGCCGAGATTGGCAAGGTAGTCGAGTTTCATTGTTAAGCCCTTAAAGTCGCCAATACCATCGTTGTTGGAGTCGTAGAAGGATTTAACTGGTACTTCATAGAATATTGCATCCCGATACCACAAGTCGTTACGCATCATCTTCCTCTCAACTCATCAACTTCGTTCGAGTAAGAGTATATGGGCCGGCTGTGTCCATGGGTCGAGCCTAACATAGTTGCGTTCACCCTTCCAGAAATAAGTCACGTCTGTCAACAGGTCTCTGACTCGATAGGTTTCGTCGGGGTTAAGACCAAACTTGCTCACAGGAACTCTCACCCAAGCCTCGTGTGTCTGAAAAGGATTCACATTCACTGCGACCATTATTACATTTCTTATTTCGTCGTCCCATCTGCAGTAAAACACTATGTTTGGATTGTTAACCTCGCAGAAAAGGATGTTTCTGAAATTCTGCAACGCGGGGTTTTCTTTTCTTATCCAGTTGAGCTTCGCAATAAGAGGCTTTATGTTCCCAGGTTTGTCCCAGTCTCTAATTTTTATTTCATACTTCTCGGAATTGAGATATTCTTCCTTGCCGGCAACCGCCTCGTTCTCACACAACTCATAACCGCTGTATATACCGTACAATGAGGAAAGCGTCGAAGCAAGAATGACCCTGATTTCGAAGGCGGGTCGCCCACCATTCTGCAAAACGTAAGGCAGAATGTCCGGAGTATTTGTAAACAACATGGGTCTAAAGAACTCGGTGATTTCCTGATTGCTGAGTTCCGTAAAGTATTGTTCGATTTCCCAGTTATAATTCTTCCATGTGAAGTATGTATAAGACTGAGAAAACCCAAGCTTGGACAAATAATACATCACTTTTGGTTTTGTGAAGGCTTCCGAAAGAAACACCACATCTGGATGCTGCGACTTAACCTCTTCTATCAACCATTCCCAGAATCCGAAGGGTTTTGTGTGCGGATTGTCCACTCTGAAGGTTTTAACGCCCACATCTATCCAGAACAGAACAACCTTTTTGAGCTCGTTCCAAAGCGACTCCCAATCTTCGCAATCAAAATTAAGAGGATAAACGTCCGGATAACGTTTGGGTGGGTTCTCAGCGTACCTTATGCTCCCATCTTGCCTGTGATAAAACCATTCCGGGTGCTCCTTTACATAAGGATGGTCAGGGGAACACTGAAACGCCAAGTCCAAGGCAACCTCTATCCCCAACGATTTTGCTTTACTCAAAAATTCTTTGAAGCCCTCAATGCCACCAAGGTCTGGATGAACCGATGTGTGACCACCTTCCACTCCCCCAATGGCCCATGGGCTCCCTGGATCACCTTCAGCAGCCACAGGTGAGTTGTTGCGTCCTCTACGATTGGTAACACCTATGGGGTGTATCGGGGTAAGGTACACCACATCAAACCCCATCGCCGCCAAATCACCAAGTCTTCTTGCGCAGTCCTCGAAAGTACCACTTTTACCAGCAACGGTTCCCTGCGACCTTGGAAACATTTCGTACCACGAAGCAAAACCGGCTATTCTCCTGTCCACTATCAAACGGAGACTTTTGGTATAGAACACTTGAGCCTTGCGTAGTTGTGTCGCCCTTAAAGCCTCGAGCAGCTCCTTGTCTTCCAAAAACTCCAAAACCTGCTGTTGTTCGGCTTGTTCCACGGCTTCTATGGCACCGCGAATCTTTTCTGCCTGTGCCACTGAAGCGCGCGCCCTAGCTCCTTCGAGTATTTTTATTCCGTCCAATAGATCCGCACCCACATCTTCTTTAACGCTGAGCCATCTACGAATGTTTTTGAGCCAGCTCAGATATGGATTCACCCAAGCGGTCACAGAATATTCATACGAACCAGGCACACCAACCCTGAATTCACCAATCCACAAATCGTTCGCGAGCGGTTTCATCGGGTTTTCAATCCATTCAACTGAACCACATGGTCTGAACACCACACAAGCCTCCAAAACATCCGTCCCACCTTTGAAAATGTTTGCTGATACACGAACAACTTCGCCTTCCAAACGCTTGATTGGAAACCTCCCGTTGTCAAGTTGTGGCCTGACGTCTTCGATTACGATATCTTCATTTCTTCTTATCATTCAAAACCACTTTAACTCTTTGACCCAGTCGAAAACTGAAACACAAGGGCTCCCAGAGGAGGCAAAGTTATGGACACCGAGTAGGGTCTACCATGAAAAGGCAAATCTTCGGAGTGGACACCACCAAAATTTCCAACGCCGCTTCCGCCGTACTCGCTTGCATCCGTATTCAACACTTCCTTATAGTAACCCTTTATTGGCACACCTATTCGGTATGAATGACGAGGAAGCGGAGTCATGTTACATACAAAGACCAAGAAATCCTTCCTGTCTTTGGAATAACGCAGAAAACTTATTACGCTTTGTAAGGCATCGCCGAAATCGATCCATTCGAATCCCGCTGGGGAAGCATCCGCCGTGTGTAGGGCTGAATGAGTTCTGTAAAGAGTGTTCAAGTCTCTGACCAAAAGATTCACCCCTTTGTGCAGCTCACTCTTCAGAAGCTCCCAGTCCAAGCTCCTCGACTCGCTCCACTCTCTTGGCTCTCCGAGTTCGTCTCCCATAAACATCAACTTTTTGCCGGGGTGACCAAACATGTACGCATAGCACAACCTTAAATTGGCGAATTTTTGCCATTCGTCACCCGGCATCTTGCTTAGCATGGAGCCTTTTCCGTGCACCACCTCATCGTGCGACAAAGGCAGAATAAAGTTTTCGCTGAAAGCATACCAAAGACTGAATGTGAGTTTGGCATGCACAAACTTTCTGTAAAGAGGGTCTGTGGAAAAGTATTCCAGCGTGTCATGCATCCAGCCCATGTTCCATTTAAAGTCAAAACCCAAACCACCCGAGTAAACCGGTCTACTGACTCCTCCCCAAGCGGTCGACTCTTCAGCAATAACCACCGCTCCCGGGAAGCGCTGGTGAACCACCGAATTAAGCTGTTGCAGGAACGATATAGCCTCAAGATTTTCTCTTCCGCCATACTTATTGGGTCTCCATTGACCTGGTCTTCTTGAATAATCCAAGTATAACATAGATGAAACCGCGTCTATTCGCAGCCCGTCTACGTGGTACTTTTCAAGCCAAAAAAGTGCGTTGGAAACCAAAAAGTTTCTGACTTCGTTTCTGCCATAATTAAAGACTAGTGTTCCCCAGTCGGGATGTTCTCTTAGAAGTGGGTCGTCGGGTTCATACAAATGGCTCCCATCGTAAAACGACAGACCATAATCGTCTTTTGGAAAATGCGCTGGAACCCAGTCCAGAATCACACCAAGCCCACTTCTGTGGCACTGATCAATGAAGAACATCAGGTCCTGCGGGGCACCGTATCTAGCAGTTGGCGCGTAGTAGTTAATTACTTGGTACCCCCATGAACCGTCAAACGGATGTTCCATAACAGGCAACAGCTCCACGTGGGTGTACCCCATCTGTTTTACGTAGGGAATCAGTTCTTCGGCTATCTCTTTGTAACCAAAGAAAGGTTCCTTTTCATCCTGCTTTCTTTTCCAAGAACCCAAGTGCAATTCGTAGATGGAAATGGGGGACTCGACGACGCTGTTCGTCCTTCTCTGAGCCATCCAGTCGGTGTCACCCCATTCATAAGCATTCAAATTGGTGACCACTGATGCCGTGTGCGGCCTGAGCTCCGTTTTAAAGGCGTAGGGATCCGTTCTCTGCTTTACGGAACCATCGGAGCGAAACTTAACAGCATATTTGTAGACTTCCTCTTCTTTGAGCCGTGGGACAAACAGCTCCCATACACCAGACGCCCCTCTGTTAATCATCGGGTGCGCTCCGACAGTCCAATGGTTAAAATTGCCCACTACGCTTACCGCCCGCGCATTTGGAGCCCAAACTGCGAAGGCCACGCCTGGCACACCGTTTCTAACTTTTAGATGCGCCCCCAAGGTGTCGTAACTTCTCTGTAGCTCGCCTTTTCCGAACAAGTAGAGCTCGTAATCCGATATTGTGGGTTCAAAGCAGTACGGGTCCTCTGTTAAGAGCTTGAACCCAGAAGAATCTTCGTAGCCTATAAGATAACCCTCCTCTAGTCGTTTTCCGTCAAACGACTCTTCGAACAATGCCTCATAGAATCCATCAGAAGTCAGTTTATTCATTTCCACAGTCCAAAAACCAGCGGGATGCTGAACCCAAGCCCTCTCCGCGAGTGGGAGAAACGCCCTTATAGCCGTCGCCTTGTTCGACGTGTGTGGACCCAAAACAAGCCTAGGATCGCTTTCCTCGAAACGAGTTACACGCAAGATTTCCTCCTGTTTGACCCAAGACTTAGTAGACTTGGAAGCCAGGCCACTCAAACACTGATACCTCTGAGTTTCAACTGAAAAATGCAGGCCTGGTTCATGATTATCCCTATTTTTCTGCAATGAATGGTCAACAAAATCATCTCCTCTCACCCGTACCACTTCGAACATATGTTTAAAACCAGCGCTTGATATTCAACTGGAATCTGCGCATTCTACTTAAATAGCGTCACAAAAAGTACCATCTAAGCTTTTCAACATGACTCGTCGCAGCGTTTCTGTCAGTCAATCGAAGCCATATTCACCAGCGATAAGGCGTTATATCTTTACGCAAGTTGATGCGACAAGCGCTTACAGTAGTTCCACAACGGACTCAGTGAAGCCCGGATTTGGCTCTCAGCCGTTGACCATTCCACCGCGGATATCAATCAGCCTTGGCTTCTTCAGAACCCAGTTTTCCAAGTATTCCAATTGCGGCGAGAAACGCCGAGACACTGAGAGTTGAAAACAGTTCGAACAGGTTGGCCGAGGACGCGAAATAGTTATACGTGTTCAGTGCTGCGATGATTGCCGCCAAGACTATGAACACGGTTGCGGATTCGTGCCATTGCTTGCTCATAATTTTTACACAATTTTTAATGTGATTAGTTTGGCGCTATATTGACTTTTTGTTCGAAAATCTGAGTCGCAGAGGTGACACAAAGACTGGTAACAAATAGCTTAGACACATTTGGCTGCTTCAGCGCAGCCTGGGCTTCAAAAATCAGTGACTCACGAACACAATTATTGGACCACGCTGCCAATTTGTTGCTCCCGAATTTTCGCGTCAATGCGCTTCTGCGATTCTCTTGCCGCTCAACCAATCACCTCTTGGAGCAGCGCAGATGAGCTCACAAGTGCTGTGTACGTTGAGCAGCCCGTCTTTCTGATGTTTTCAGTGTGAACAATTTTGAAACCGTAAACTCAAAACGTTGATGAGGATGTTTACCCATGAGCTTCTCTCAAAAGCATCAATTCCTCAAAACAAACAGTTTGTTAGATTGGTCACGGCTTCATCTCTTGTTCTTACGATAAACGGGTCTAGGTTTCAAGACCCGTCAAAAGTATTTTGCCAAGCGCCGTCAAACGTATCGACAGACGTCCACGGTCAAGTCTTTCAACTTCTACCAAGCCGAGCTCAACCAAGCCTTTACTGTCTGGAGCTCCGTTGATATGTCTACTCAGCTGAGCTTTGTCATAGCCAGTGGAATTAACCAAGTCCTCCAAGCTGGTAACGCTTCCACCGTATTTTTGAACGGCTAAAATTATGGAGAGCTTAGCGTCGGAGAGTGTTCTGTGATAACCGAGCCTTATAACTGGGAAAATGTATGGCCTTTGACCGTCGGTCCAAAATGCTCTCATACCGAATATGAACGCAGACGAAAGCGCGGAACACGTGAGAATTTTGTCCCCTTCGGTTAAATTGAGCAAAACATCATCGTACAACAAGCGATTTGAAAAATAAATTTCTTTGATTACATCTAAAACGTCCTCCAGCAACGGTGACTTTACTTGTTTCAACTCCACTTGGACACCCAAAACATCCACTAGGCGCTCGGCGTATTCACGTATTTGGTCCTCAGCAGATATTTTTTCTTGGTCTGGCTTATACAGCAGTATCACCTTGCTTGAAGGAAACATTCTGAGCCCGGCCTTGATACCGTCGAGCCCAGCGTGATAAAGCGCTATTTGAAGAGTCTTCCTGATTCCAATGCTTTCCGCGGGTAAAATTTCCCTTACTACGCAGCTCTCTCTACCTGTCGAGTCTCTTGGGTTTATAACAAAGTTATCCATAGCCGTTACATGAACAATATAGGCCTCGACGAATAAAAGCTGAAACTTGCAACCGTTGTATTAGCCAAGCGATTAAGGCCTCCAAGACCATTGATGCAAAAAAGGTGGCCGAAAAGATTTTAAACGATTGGTGTAAACCTCGGCTGAGGCGCTTCAGGGTCGGGCTCTAAAACATAGGCACCCGTATACGGCTTAACACCGAACATTATCACCGTGCCATTTTTGACTGTCAGTTTAATATGTACCTGCGACAATGCCAGGATTCTGAACTTGATGGGCGATTCCGACTCCAAATAGAAGATTGCCGCGTCTCCAGAGCTCTGGTTTCGGGTTACAATATCAGCCAAGATCTCCACCAATTCGTTTAATTGAGAGGCATAGCGGGTCTCAAGAAAACTGACGCTTCGAATACCCAATACGGCGCCGTCTTTCGACCTTTTCTTCAATTCGTCCGCTATATCAATCGACATCGACCGTGCCTTTTTCAGGTCTTCAAAGGGCACATGGATAAGCGAGTTCGCGGCATTCTCTTCTTCCACAGGTATCAACACTTTGAGCATGCCATCCTTTACTTTTCTGGCGCTGGACCACTCATCAACCGTTTCATAGATCTTGTAGTCCGTGCCCGGCAAAGGAAGTGCGAGTACACCACGATTCATAAGAAGAAAATTTGCTGCCATCGGCCATGTCAACAGGCGCAGCGCTCCGTAGGGAACATCCTCTGAATATTCAATGGTCAGCGTGGATCCTTTCTTTAGACCGCCGAACAAGGCGTCCAGCCCTTCGCTTCCAAACGAGAAGCTGCCATTTTGGTCTGGGATCGGTTTGAATCGCTTCTGCGTAAACGGGTCGACGTGTCTGTAGGGTGGGAAAGCTTGGGCTTGGGCCCGATACAGAGAGAACACTCTTCTGTGCTGAGTTATCGGAACGCCTCGAAGTTTGTGCGTTATGAACTCGCGACACAGTCTTCCTTCGCACTCACAGGCGCGCAGCTCTATTATACCATCCACCAAATAGTCCAGAGTGGTCTGAGAAGGTTCTTCGCTGACAAATATCATTCTGGACTCCGAGTTGGCCGCCAACGCCATCAACACCTCCTCCGTTTTCAATCTTTCCCTCTCATCCATCTTTTTGGCGAATGCGTCCCAAGTGTCCAAAACTATGATTGGAGCCTTGTCACGAACAACCTGGAACACCTTTTCTAAGAACGACTGCGCTGTGCTAAGACGGGTATCCATAAACGACTCTTGAGTCACCGCTTCAGTCGACCACGGAAGATACTGATGAACAGCTTCTTCAGAGACCCTTGAGGAAATGTATACCCCTTTTTTGTTTCCCAAATGTTGCTCCAAATGCATACTCAAAGTGGTTTTACCCATTCCAGGCTCTCCCTTGATAAGCAGTGTTCGACCCTTGAATCTCAGAAATTCCTCTAATTCTTCTACACCACTAGCATCTCTTTTCTTCGTGGTCAGCATAAGACGAAGTTTTAGCGCAGATTACATAAGCTTTTATAGGTTTTGTTTAAACTCAAAAGCGCTTCCGCACACAATTTTACCCGCCCAACTGTTTGATGAATCACTGCTCTTGTTGTCTTATACGACTTTTCAGCCATCTTTACTCTACTTTTGCAAAGCGAAATCGTCGGGTGCGCAACCCGAACCCGTAAAAATCAATTCCTATGGAAATAAATTTATGATGAGGATTGCGAACTTCGCTAATAGGGGTTGACCTATAATGGACGATCCATTAATCTGGATGGAGAAGCTGGACGACGGTGTTCTAAGCTGGGCCTCAGAAAGGGATTCTCAGTGCAGAAGCAGACTCCTCAGTTCTTCTAGAGCGTTGGAACCGTCGGTCAGCGAATATCTTAGCGCACCTTATCTACTACAGCTTAAAGTGTATGAGAAAGGCTTTTTCAGTCTACGCAGGTCTCAAACACACGAAATATTCAAAGACGACTCGAAGGTAGTGTCCTCAAAAGAATTGGGCGACGACTACGTCATACAAAGGTTTTACATCGACAAGAAGGGAGAGAGACTCGCCTATTTCTACTCTAAGGGAAGCGATAGCGGCGTATTAAGAGTCATCGACGTCGATTCCAATGAAGTGATTGATAAAGTTAACGGGGCGATCGAGGATGTTTTGTTTACGCCGGACGGCTTCTACTATGTAGAGCATTTCAGGGATAAAAAGACACCCGACGGCGTGGCACCACCAGCCTCAAGAATTATGAAAGAAGGAGAAATCGTTTTTGGGAAAGGGTTGGAGTCGGGCCTAATGATTTCAGCTACTACTTCATCCGAAGGAAACCGAGCGCTGATTACAATACACAGGGGATGGACGAAGGGAGTCGTCCACTGCGGCTTGGTTAACAGTCCTGAGTCGTGGAAAGAGGTGTTTCTGAGCGAGTGCCCCGTGCGCCCAGTGGATTATGTGGACAACTGTGTCTATTTGGTGCACCACGAAGGTTTCGGAAAAATACTCAGAAATGGCGTGAAAATCTTAGAAGCCGAGGAGCCCCTGCTTGACACGGCGATCGTTCAAGGCAAGTTATTGGCTGTACACTCTATTCACGCTAGTTGCTATATTCGTCTCTACGATTTGAACGGGAGACCACTTGAACGGTTCGACCCACCCATGCCATGCACAATTTCTCTTTTGTCATCGAACAGTAAAAAGGCGATGTTCAAACTGGAAAGCTTCGGCCTCCCATACGCCGTTTATGGGTATGATGGATTTTTCAGCGAAAAAGAGAAATTTGTGGTGAAAAGCCCTGCCATTAGGAATGGTTTTGTGTCATCAAACGATGGAACCCAAATACACTTTTTCGAAGTTGGCGACGAGTCGGACAAGGTAGTGGTCTACGGGTACGGCGGCTTCAACATAGCCATGACCCCTTGGTATTGTGGAATTTTCATGTCTTTGTTGGAGAAGGGCATTATGCTTGTGGTTGCAAACATCAGGGGTGGATCGGAATACGGCGAGGAATGGCACAGAAAGGGAATGAAGCAAAACAAGCAGAGAGTGTTCGATGATTTTGCAGCCGTTCTAAGACACTTCAAAAGCAGAGGGGCAAAAGTGGTTGCAATGGGTCGAAGCAACGGCGGGCTCTTGGTGGGCTCAACGCTTACCCAGCATCCCGAACTTCTTGACGCAGCCGTAATAGGTTACCCAGTTCTCGACATGCTGAGATTTCACTTATTGTACGTTGGAAAACTCTGGACGCCAGAATACGGTGACCCCGAAGACCCCGCGGAAAGAGAAAACCTGTTGAAATACTCTCCTTACCACAACCTTACAAAGCGTGATTACCCAAAGACACTCATATATACGGGCTTGGGAGACGACAGAGTTCACCCTGCCCATGCATTCAAATTCGCTGCGAAATTAGAGGAAGTGGGAGCCGATGTGTGTCTGAGAGTCGAAAAGGGTAGTGGCCACGCTGGGGCTTCATTCATCGAGCAAGTAAGGGAGATGAGTGACATAGCGGCGTTCATCGTTGATTCTCTGAGTGGGAGCACGTAACCCAACTCTGGGCCCAGAAGCGGTCTCGATAACGGTTAGTTGCCCACGGATAAATCGATTTCGATGAGACGCGCAAAGGCTTGACCCAAAAGGTTCATTCATTGACCATCGCCTCCCGTGAGCTCGGAGGATAAGTGGTGCAGCAAAACATCGTAATCTTCGCCGTTCACCTTTCTCGACGTAAAAAAGTTCTTCAGATTGGTCAGATCTCTGCGCAGCAAAAATCCAGCCTTGGGATGGTCTATTGGCACCGCTTGAGAAAGGTCTATAACGAATAATTTGTCTTCCCAAAAAAGCATATTATAGGGGCTGAGGTCGCCGTGAACGAGTCGCGCGTCCAACACGTGCTTACTGATGAGTTCTTGAGCCTGTTTCGAAAGTTGACCGAAATCCGCTTTTTCAACGGAAATTAAGCGCTGAGCCGGCACACCGTTCTCACCAATAAAGGTCATAACCACCACATTCGCCTCGTAGCCCAATGGTTTCGGTGCCCGTACGCCATATTTTTCAAGTCTTCTAAGGTTTCGATACTCTCTTTCAGCCCAAACAAGGGTTGTTTTCAGATTTATGCGTCGCCCAGCGTGTCTGAACCTCCTGTCGCCCACCATATAGCCTTTCTTTTTATCATCGCCGAATACGCTGGACGTATGAATCTTTATGGCTAGCTCCGAATCGTCAGTGGCGTAACCGTGAATCACTAAGCTTTCCTTGCCATATTTGATTGGGCCAGAAACCCTTTTGATTACACCCCTACTCATTAAGCGATACAACACCATCTGCGTCTTGTGATCCAAACTCATTACTGGCCCATAACGTGGTTCTCCGCGTAAAGCAAAAGCCTAGCGTTCGTTGAGCTACAAAGCAGACATCATAGACGAACGTCCAGGTGATGAGTTTTAGCCATACAATCCGACCCGCTTCAAACATTTGCGATCAAAATCAAAGACTGCTTTGAGAACAACCCAAGAAACGACACACACTTCTTTGCAATGTACACATCTCAATGCGGGAAGCTCCGTCCGAATTCTCTCGGTTACGCCATGGCTAGTCGCTGCGCGACCTTGGGGCAGGTCGAGCCACAAATAATAATGGAGTCGACGAACTGGGAAGACGTAAACACGTGTCTGCACCTCACCCATGCCGAACAATTACACTCAGACTTTACCAACGTCGCAGAAACCTTTAAACACTGTTTGCAAAGTTAACCACGTTTTTCTGAAAGCTTTTGTTGAACAACGTAGCCCAAACCGTAAGCCACGGCACAACCCACTATTATGAGCCAAGCGTACACTGGGTTGAAAACAAATATGCCCAGAGTGGTTGAACCCATCCAAGCTGCAACTGAGTGCCCGCCGTTGCGTACAGCTGAGTAATACCCTTGGTAGGCACCCTTTCTGCTACTCGGTGAATTCATTGTTATCCAAAGTTGCGATGGTACTACAAAGAATATCTCTGCAAGCGTTATTACCCCCATGCTCAAAAATAGCTGGTCCACGGTCCTAGAAAAAGCCGTAAGCAGGTATCCCAGAATTGAGACAATGCTACTCATTACGAGCGTCTTGACCGCGCCATACTTTCTGAGGACTTTGTTTATAATAAGCTGGAAACCCACGATGACCATTCCGCTGAAAGCGAAAAGATAGCCTATCATGGCGCTGTTGATGTGATCGAAGACGCCAGCATAAAGTGCAAAAGGTTAAATGTCTTGGCCTATGACAACATAACCCAGAAATGTCACAATAAGAAACAGTGTCACCCACTTGTCGGGTTTAGCACCTTCCTTCTTTACAACCAAATGGTACTGAGCCTCCTTTAAAGAAAAGGCAAGTATTAGCCCGATGGTCAATAACAGCGCGGTGAGCAGAAACAACGACGCATAGCCGCTACCCGAGACGATGAGCCCTCCCACTGCTGGGCCAATTGCAAAGCCAAAGTTTGAGGCCATCGCCATCATCGAAAAACTGCTGACCAAGTCAGTTTTGTCGTCTGCTACCAATGCTGAGGCAGCCGGTAGAGAAACCCCTCTAACAAGCGAGAAAATAGGGTATGTGACCACTATTATCATGGGATTCAAGTTGATACCTACAGCGTACGCCATGTATAACGCACTCGAAGTCGAAAAGGCGTAGCCAAGAATTAGCGTTCGTCTGGGACCGATTCTGTCCGCCAATACTCCAGCAAACAGTTGGGACACCATGCCCAGCGCTCCCTGAAGAAAGAACATTGCACCTATGACGGAGAAAGGAACCCCTCTTTGTTCGGCTAAATACAGAGCCAAAAAGGGAATAGTGGACGAGAAGCCTACCGAACTCAGGGTGCGAATCAGAGTTATCAATTTAACATTTCTAGACACGCCGTTCAACGAGCGCATTTTGAGTGCCTCCCTTGCCTTTCACGGCGAACACAGACTTGTTTCCGCACCGAAAATTGATGCACATATAAAGGCAAATCCATATTGCTTGAGCCAACTAAGACGAATAGTCCGAATCGGCTTTGTTTGGAGTTTTTTGGCCGAGTTTTGGCGAGCACTGCGCCGAAGGTTTGGTTTCGACAAAGCTTTCGACTATTCGTCTTGATGGACGCTTTTCATGTCCAATTTGGATCGCGTAGCCGACTATTTATTTTTAATCATCCAATGATGCAAGGTGGCCATTGTTCAATGTCGTTGCCCCAAAAAATTCTTGGTTGTGAGTTCAACTATTTTGGAGAAGTTTATCAAATCTTCTTCTAGAACAAATTCATCTGCCGAGTGAACAGAATTGCCAGTTCTCCCAACCCCTCCTGTGACCACTGGTACACCCTTTGCGGCTAAATAACAGGAGTCCACGCATCCCAAGCCGCCTGCTACAACCGGAGGAGCCCGCATCACGGAGCGCCATGCATCCGCGTATAGGGTCACGATGCGTTCTTTTTCCGAGATTTTAAAGGAAAAATGGTTCTGTGGCTCAAATGACACATCGTATCTGAATTGTTTGTCATTTGATCTCAGCGACTCCAGAAGCTCTATGATTTGGTTCTTCGCATCATTCCAGTTTTCTTCGGGTATGAGCCTCCTATCAACCACTATCTCACATATTGGAGGAACCACATTTTCTTTTACGCCGCCCTTTATCATGGCAACGGTTAGACTGGGTCTAAGAAACTCGACTCCTGTATCCGGGTCGGCTGAAACTTCAGATCGTTTCTCGGCCAGCTTGAGGTTGTGCTCTGCCAAAGCTTGGACCAGTTTGGACGCCTTTTCAATCGCGTTGACCCCCAACCAATTCCTGCTTGAATGCGCAGCTTTACCCAAAACTTTTACACTGAACCTCATGCAACCGTTAGCTGCGATGCCCACGGTTTTTATGGACCCGTCGCCCACTATTGCTGCGTCCGCCCGTAGACCAGAGTCTACCAAGTAACCAAGCCCAGTTTTCCCCCCAATTTCTTCATCGCAGGTAACCGTAACTATTACTTCGCCGTCAATTTTGGTATTGTTTTGAGCCAGTCGAACTGCGGCCGACGTAATAGCCGCCACACAACCCTTGTCGTCCGAAGCTCCGCGCCCAAAGAGCTTTCCCCCCTCAATACTTAGCTCAAAAGGGTTTCTGGTCCAGTTCGGACCAGGTGGTACCACATCCACATGTGCGTTTAGTAGCAAGCGTTGACCCGACGGGTTACCCCATTTGGCCACCAAGTTGACTCTTTCATTTTGCTCCAATAAACCAGCTTGTTCCAGAAGCGAGCGCACTACTTCCGGTGGTGTTGCAACGTAGTCGACCCTGAATCCAACCCCTTCAAGTGATTCACCAACGATTCTGAGCGCCTCTCGATAATTTTTGCCTGGGGGCACCGTGGTGTCCACCGCAATCAAATCCGAGAGCAACTTGGTTTCAAATCTGTCTTCCAACACAAATTCCAAACTCGGCACAAAACTTAAGCTTCCCGCATAGACGAGATGTATCAAGAAACGGTTGATCCAAAGATTTTCTGGGCCGACCCAACCAAAGACTGGTGCTTAGCAAACCAAGAGCTTTAAAGTTGTTACGCCCAATGCTTATTGAGGCGTTGACCAAATATGGTAACATGGGCTCATTTCCGTATAAAGGGCGATTCTGACATTCTCTTATCACTGGGGTGACTTGGGTTCCATTTCTGCTTGCCTCCCCTACTTCCCCCAAGAGGGGGAGAATGTTTTGTAGGGTGTTCACCGACGAGTTTTAGAACCACTCCCACCCACAATGTTGGCTCTTTGGGACACAAATGCGCCCCTACATATATCCCTGTCAACGCCGATTCCAGTACGCGTCGATCAACAATGTGCTAGGCAAGCTGCGGAGACCCTTCAAACCACCCACAGCCGGGTTTTATGCAGAAGTACCCCTCGTGCCTGTGTGTCAATAACGCGTACACAAGACCTTCCGCATCAGAAACGTTCACAACGGAACCAAATACACCTTTCACACCCTTCGCTTCATTATAATGGAGCTCTCTTGCTCAAAAGCTTGTAAGTGGAAAAAAGCCGGAGCCCTTCGGTATACATCAGTTGGTGGTCAGAATCAGCGTGTTTTTTTTCTATGAAACACACCAAAAGAGAGACCGAAGTGTAAACGCTTAAAAATAAAGCTTCTTGACGTTGAAAACCAGCATATCCATACAAAAACGAATATTTCTTATTGACCATATATTTATAAATTCAGATGAATATTTTGATTGAGCGGTCATGATAAACGATTTGACTTCGGTAGCCGTGGTTATCTCAGATGCTAAGAAGTCCACGGAATGGTACACCAAAGTGTTGGGCTTTAAAGTGGTTTCCAACGACGACCACTGGGTCACCGTGGCTCCACAAAACTCGAACACAACCATCCATCTTTGTCAGGGTCCAGACCTAGAGCCGGGCAACACAGGCATACTTCTTAAGACTCAAAACGTCGATGAGACATATTCGGAACTCAGTAAAAAGGGTGTTCAATTTACCAAACCGCCTAGGGACGATGGATGGGGAAAATACGCCATGTTCAAAGACCCCGATGGAAACGAGTTCTGGTTAATGACCTAGCTCTTTTTCTTTGCTGTCCCTAAAACCACGCATCTTTCAAGCTCATTTAAACGGATTTATCCTCCAAGTCGGATTCTTAAAATGTGACCTCGTTTTATGACCCACTCAAGGATTCACCAGTTCTGATTGCCACCTAAGAAGGTGGCTTCTGTTTTAAAACTGTACCGAGTACTGCTATTATTACACCCACAATAAGTAGTATGAAACCCATGCCGGAGAGTAGTGCTGTCGTAAGAATGGAACCCTCGCTAAAATAGCTGTAATGGGTGTGTGGGGCAGTTTGAGAGAAATCCACTACATAGTACGACCCTGCTGTCAGATTATAAATCGCTGTTTGAGCCGTCATTACCTCGTAACGTAGGGAATATGCCGACAGATTTGACGAATTCACTGCGCCGAGCTCAGAAGCATCTATTACCCCCCAATCGGACCCTCCATTCTGAACCGTTAGAAGAGCCGTTGAATTCAGAACTATTGGGAGCGAAATATATTCTCCCGGTTTATAAAGACTGGACACCGTGTAGACGTGAATCCTGCCTTTGATAAGCACACTACCGCCCAAAAAAAGAGCCACACCAAGAACTAGAATTATTAAACCGGCAAGAAATATACCTTTTCTCAAACCGTATTCACCCTGAGTCTATGTGCCTTACATATTTTAGCTTTTCAACCACTCACCGAATAAATCACCATTCATGTCTAAGCCATTCATTTTCTTTTTCTTTGGTACATCACCGTTGATTCTTATTTCACCAGTCAGAATTCGTGATACAGTAACGCTCAGCATATGCCCCATAAAACACGCTTGACTGCAACGCACACATGAGTGGTTGGGTTAAAACGCCTCGGTAGCTGTGCGGTTAGGTAACCCACACACCAGAAACTCCCCCTCAGCTGCTGGTTTGAGTACTCAACACGAAATTATCCGACGTAAAAATAGGCGGTTACCTATGGGTTAACCCAACAATGGGATCGTAAGGTGCCACGCAAAGAATATTGAAACCATTATTAGCACACTCAGAAATTGGTGCATTGGAACAGTGAACCCAGGCTTCGCCGCGGATTTGTTCACTGATTGGTATGAAAGCACGCCCACCCCTACCTGGGCCAAGGCCACAATGAGTGCGATGTTGTACAACGAAACGTAATAGGACAGAGTAAAAAGAAACAGGAGAACCGATAAGCCATGAATAACCCAGACCCACTGCGCAGATGTTTTTGGGGTAACGAAATAGCCGATTGGTTTCTGGAAGCCTCTTTGACCCGTCACAACTCCTCCCATAAAGATAACCAAGTAGAAAGAGTGGAAAGGTATCGTATCCAACAAATATCCTCCCAGATTCTGGTGGCCACCGCTTAGAATAAGTAGGTATGTTAGAAGCGTGGAGTAGGCAAGAACGTCGTGAAGACCTTGAAAAACTGAAGGGGCCTTACCCGCTAACACGTAAAGCGTGGCCATTCCCAGCAACGCCGTCAAGACAATCAGCAAAAAGCCCGTTATTTCCAGCAAAGAAAACTTAAAAATTAGGATCGCTACAGAGTTTAATCCCAATAGGGTTGCCAATATTCTGTGCCAGACCTCTGGGTCACCAGCTTTAGCGAGCCGAGGCATACTCTTTGTATAGGGCCACTTTGTGCCAAGCGACAAGCCGTACCCGTAACCTTCAACGGTGCCACCCACTACGATTATAGCAGCAGCCATTACGACTTGAACGGTAGCCAGAAGGTAGACGAGCATGTGAATCCAACACAATGGATAGATTTAAAACAGGTTGGCCCACACATCTTCGGCTCAAAGCCGTTCAGTCGGAGAGATTCCCATATCAATCGGTTAAACGCTGAGCGACCGCGGTGCTAGTTTTTGAGCCGACAAATGATATACAGAACAGTCAGACACATTTGGAGCAAAGTGTGCTCGCAGCGTTCAACGCCTGCGTGAAAAACGACCCACACCTTATGCACCGAAACAGAGCACGTCTGTTCGGATCGTCGCTTTTGGTTCTACGATAGTTTTGGGTCCAATACGCTTCTCTTAACACGATTTCGTCGGCTACTTCATTCTCCAGACCCAGTTCCCATGGATGACGAGTCGCCACCCTGATGTCCTGATCCAGCACTTCGCCTGTGCCTCCAAGAGTGTTTGAAACGAAATTCTTGAACCACTCCAAATCGAGCTCTTTTCCATACAAAACAATTCTTGAAACGTATCCCGCCCCACAAGAGTAGCACCCCAACAATCTGTTGTTTACTTCCAAAAAATTTAATCTGGCGGACCCCTCACAGTGACCGTAGCACTTGGTGGTTGAGTTAAGCTTGTTATCAACGATTGCACGCAGTTCCATTTTCTGTTTCAGAGAATGGATACAACCAAGTGTTTAAAATCCTTACGCTCAGGACCCCATGCAGAATCGTTTGTGAATGGCACCAAACAATGAGCCGCGCGGCTACTGGGTCCACGGCTTTATTGCAACTTATACACGAGCCCTTCTAATACTTTAATGACTAGTGAAAGAAAAGGAACTGTTAGCGCCCGCTCAAGTAACGCAGCGGAAAAAGTCGCTTTGACCACTGGGACGCAGACAGGGAACACTGGGTTTTGAACACGCAACCAAGCAATCAAAGTCGAATCAGAGCTGAATACTTCCACCTTAAACACGCGTCCACAAGCGTTGGATTTCACAGCAGTGTTAAACGAATTCATGTTGAACCATTTCTTCTATCGATTCAACTACTAATCAGAAAAGGGTAGCGAAGACTAAACCATCAGTCAAGAAGACCGTTGACAAGCGGCGGCCCCTACTGATTCGTCTGTAAAACCAAGCATTTTATCGTAAAGATCCGTTCTGCGGTCCCGTTGAATATGGTTCATTTTGTTTAATGTTTTGTCAGAGTCCGCTTGTTCAGGGTCGATATCCGCATACAGAATCTCTTCTCTGTCCTTACTGGCGGGACCCGCAATGGGCCACCCCTTGGTTCCTATAATGGTGCTTGCCCCAACAAAGCGTGTCTGACGCTCAACACCCACGCGGTCAGCGCACACCATGTATAACGCGTTTTCAGAACACCTGCTCATAGCCAAATAGTTCATCATAGAGTTGCCGAGTGCATCATGCACGGGCGATGGAGGCGGGTCCGGCACCCAGTCCGTGGGGAAAGCCACTATTTGAGCTCCCTTTTCCATGTATATTCTGAAGATTTCCGGAAAACTCAAATCGTAGCACACAGCAATCGCTAGTCTACCAATATCCGTGTCGAAAACCGGGAAACCCAAGTCGCCAGGTGAAAACCAGATTTTTTCTTCATACCAAAGGTGAGTTTTCCGATATAATCCCACCAAGCCTTTCGGCCCGATGAGCGCCGCACTGTTATAGAGTTTATCCGCGTACAACTCATTGAATCCTATGACCGCGTAGGCGTCTTTCTGTCGGACCTGCTCGATCCATGATTGAAAAGTCGACGATTCTGTTTTAAGAGAAGTAGAAACTGCTTCTTGGTGCTCCTTGAAAACGTATCCCGATGTGCAAAGTTCGGGGAAAACAATCAGCCTGCATCCCTGATTGAGAGTTTGATCCAAAATTCTCATTATTTTTTCTACATTAACTTTGAGCTCACCTATGACTGGCTCCATTTGGATCGCCGCTACTCTAACAGTTTGTTTCGACAAGTGGGAATCCCCCTCGTTTTACCCCGGACTGAGCGCATAAGGTTTGCGATCAAAACTCATTTTTCCCACTCAAAATCCATGGTTCGAACTACAGATTCTGCGGAGTTGGGGAATTACGGGATACACACAAAACGGTTATATAAAGATCAGTATTGCTTATGCACCCATAATCAGCGCTCATCCCTATCCGCCGATAGCAGTTCTCGCGATAGTATATCCCTCCACTTTCGCCACAATTTTATAGAAACACGGTGATTCTTATCTCTTGGTTTGTATTCAAAGTAGCTAATCTTTGCTGGAAGTCTCTGCCTTCTGAGCGAACTACTCGAAAAATTGGCGATTCCGAATGATGTCAACTCCTTTGTTTCTGAAACCATCAGAGGTAAACCCAAAAGGTCACTTTGAAACTGCATCAAGAAGCGGTTGGAAGCCATGCCACCATCCACCTTTAAAAACTCGGGTTTTGAACCCGTGTCCTCTGCAGTGTACTCAATTATTTCCGCCACCAAAAAGGCGATTGACATCAAAGCGGCTTTGACAATGTCGCTTCCGGTTGTGTTGTGGATGATTTGGAAGTATCGAAGCCAGGCAAGGCGTGGAGACCTTTTTACTACTACTCATTTCCAATCTCTAGCCAGCGGTGCCATGACATAGCGTCGTTTTTATTCATGCTACCGAGGGAGGAGCGCCTTTGTGCTGCTGCAAACACAGCTACAACAATCTATAATTTACTCTGAACTCGGCTTGTTGGTCCACGAAAGAAGATGGAGGCCGGTATCGAGGGGTCTGGAGAAAATTGCTGCTCTTGAGGACGAATTCAAACTGCTGGTCTGCAGAGGAAACGATTGACGAGGGGTAAAAGCGGTACACCTACTCGCGATTCGCACATGCCTCGCTTAGTACTTCCACAGACTAGTTAAATACTGGAGAAACAAATTCATCCCGCCCATAAAAGGCGAAACTTTTTCGATTTCTCAAACTTCTTCATTTGCTAAATGACCTCAAGAAGAACAACAAGTGGTCATGGTTCTGAAACCATGCTAGGTTTTGAACTGTTTAAAACTAGCCCCAGAAAACCTCTCACTATGAATGGTTGCCTGAACCGTGTCGGAGATTAGCGTGGTAAGGTTAGCGTTAGCGCTGTCCAGATGAGAAGAGCTTGGCTACAAACAAATAAGCCCCAGCACCCCTAAAAAGTTACATGCTTCGACCAAAATCTCTAAAGACGCTTTATAACTTGACGCAGCCGCCTATCAATGCCTGACAAGATTAGCTTTGGGCTTCGGAACACCGCTAGCTGCGCCACCGAGTCTTCGGCCAATCGCGGATGCGAAAGCTATTCCAGCCAACGTGGAATAAAGAGCCACTATCAGGTTGAACACCGCCGTTGGAACAAGCACCGGAAGCACCACCGATAGGGGATAATTGAAGCCAAATGGAAGAGGTAGCTGAAGCCCCACATAGTTCACCACGGTCATCCCCGCAACACGCATCAGCACAGCCAGAAAAACCATGAAAACAGTTCTTCCTCTGGTAACCAAAATCTTCGACCCAGAGTATAAGCCACCCAAAGTGAGCAGAACAGCCGCGACGCTATACAAAGGACCGAACAACACTGGTCCAGGTACAGTTTGGGTGACCAAGTACACAACCAGCTCCACAAAAAGCGCGGTTCGAAAACCGAAATAGCAGAATGCGAAATACACTGGTATCTCCCAGGCCTCGAAGGTCAAATAGGGCAAAAGAGGATAGGGAATCCTTGGTGCACCTGGTGCCGACAGCAACACCGCTATCGGCGCCAACACAGCGACCGCTGCAACCATCTGACTCACTCGGAGAGGTTTTCTTTGGATCATCATTTTGTTAGTGAACCAAACATTCAAAGATTACTTATGTGTTGATACACTTTCTTTTGTTACAACAACTTCTTTTGTTGCGAGGAGCACAACTCAGAAGACTGTTGCACCCACGGGTTGGACCAAATCGGCCATAATAGAGAGACACCACTAATCAACTCTTTCGCGTTGCAAGTCTAAGAGACTATTTATGAATAACGCAGCACTTTTCCACTGGAACACAAAACAGTTGACGGGGTCGAAGAAAATTTGACAGACCAACTATTCAGGTTTATATTGCAGCCACTTTTGAATCAAAGAAAGACGCTGCGCGCGTCAAGAATACCTCTGAACAATGGAAACCTCGGCCAAGGAGGTGGTCGTTACGATGTAAATGTTACTGCCGCCGCCAACTCGCTTGAGGCTTACACCAAAAAATGCGGGGGTTTGCTGCTAGTACCGAGTCACGGCGAAACCTCACTATGGTTTGGTGACCGAACTTTAGAATGGTGAAATATCGAAGCGATGGCTGGCTGTTGAAATTTGGATTCCGCGGGTGCCCGATACCCAAGATCCCACGCATTATCCAGTGTTGTCCGACATAAAGTCTGTTAAACTCGTGTTTCTCTCCGACTGGGTTATGGTCGAACGGAGAAGGTGAATAAGTTTCCTCGCCTTGGCGGGTCCCAAAACAGTGGCTAACTGAGATTCAGAAGACGAAAAGATGTTTGACAAAGCGCCGAACGATCCCACGAGTCTCCGAGCGCTTACTGGTCCAACACCCGGAAGAGATGTGAGCACGTTATACACTTGCTCGGCTGTTTCGATGCCCTTGGGTTTACGCTTTATCAAGGGGTCGTACCCCGAGCTCCTACCCGAGGTTTCGGTAACCAACCACTTGATGAACTCCGCAGCCTGAACGTATTCTTCAAAAACCACAAAGTTCACGCGTCCCAGAACCGCCTTCGCGATGAGCGAATAAATTATTCCCGCATTGGGTGCTATAGCGGCCGCCTTACTCAATCCACCTATTATCAAAACTATTGAAACGGGATAGGCTTCTTTTAAGCGACCAAGTTGGTCTTGGAAACGCCCGTCTAGAACGGAAGAAACCAAATCTGAAGAGGTTTTGCGTTCAATCGCAACGGAGTTTGAAACCACATAATCCCCTACATCCAAACGGCTGAAAGTTGGCTCTATACCCATTTGACACAAGCAATGAACCAGCCTCGACTTCTTCTCTCTGTAGTCCGCAACCAGCTTATAAACAGTCATCGGGTTTGCGCCCTGCTTTGAATACGGCGGGCCGCCCATAAATAGTTGGGGTTGCATCTAACTGTTTTTCAACACTGAACCTTCACTCAAAAATTATATTATGACATTGCCATACGGAATATTGGGCGATTGACGGCTAGACTGTTCAGTCTTCGGCCGATTAGCTGTGATGATTGGTCCAATCCGAACTCAAACAGTGTTCACTTATTTACCGATGCGACGGACAGAACATGTTTTTATGCATAAATAAAAAGGGGGGTTGTGGGCGAGTCGTCTACTTGTATCTGAACTTTGTGACGTATAGGTAACCGTTGTAGCCTCTGTATTTGACTATCACGGTCGATCCATGGGTTGACACTTCGGGAAACAGGTAGCCCAATTCTTCCAGTTTTTCTTCGGCCTTTCGTCTGCTGCCGCCGCGAACAAGTTTTCTGACGGCTGCTCTGTGCTCCTTTGGAAGAGGCGGAGCGGGTAAAGGTTTTATGTATAAACCTGGAGCCTCCTGTATGGTAGAAGCTGACGAGCTGGGCTCAGACGGGGTTTCAGGAGCCTGCACGGGTGTTTCTTGTTCAAAGGAACCCGTAGTTGCTACGCTTTCATTGTGGGGAGCAACCGCGTCAGGAGTGGCTACCATGGTCTGAACGGACCCCAAAGCATCGGAATCAGCTTGGGTTTCTGAGACCAAGTGAGCTGAAGCGTCGGCTGATTGTTCTTGGGTCTGCGTTGTTCCCGTGGCAGTGGACCCGTAGCCTGGTGTTCTGCGTCCAAAGTGCAACGCTTGGATCATGCCCTTTAGGACTCTGAGGATCGCATGCCAAAGTCTTGAAACTCGCCCACTTTGCGGTTTCGCTTTATCGGAGTTTTCTTGGTAGGACATGTCCGCAACTCATGAAGTGGCAAAAAGGGTTAAGGGGTTCTCCGAAAATATTCCGCTTCATACGCGCCAGAACACCGAATTATGTCTGTAAATAATCCTCATATTAAGTACGTTCCGAAAACATTATTTTACTTAAAAGTAAAAAAAGAAGGTTTTTTTGTTATTCACTCGAATTCTTTTCCAAGCTGCGGAAACTTTGTGAGCGGAAGTTTGAGTTCGCTTTGAAGTTTTCTTATTCTTCTTGCATATTCCTTTTGTTTGTCGTCCTCGCCTTTAGCTTTGGCGATTTTGTATCCTTTCCAAGCCGATTTCAGTGCGTTCCAAGTCTGCCCAACGGTGTACTTTTCAGGCATTTTCTTTCACCTTCATACTTCATAAGAGTGGAGGTATTTATACTTTTTCCCCAATGAAGCAGCATGAAGGAAAGAGATGTATACCTCATTAAGTTTTGATACACGCAACACTTCACCACTAACTCAACCGCCTCAACACAATGCATTAGGAACACGTGAGGCAATGCCGCTTAATACGCACATGTAAACCAGTGCCTCAATTTGATGTGGTGCCAAGTATGTGCCGCAACCAAAAAAGGTTCAACAACGCGTTAACAAATCTGGATTAACCGAACACCGTTCAATACAGCCAGCGAACACTACAAACCACTAAATAAACAGCGAGCCGAAGCCAGCTAACCTCAAAACAACCCAGTACAATATTCTCGACTTATCCGTAAAAATGGCCTTTCATCTAAGCTTGAAGCGCCTTCTCTGCTTCTTGAATCAGTCTTAGACCAATAAAAAGCCGTCAACCGCTCTGATTCATTTAAAAACGTGCTCAGGATTGCCCCATCCACCGCATTTTGAAACATCTGGTTCTTAGCCGCAATTTCTATAACCCATCAACAGTTACTTGCAATATGACTGGACCCCTCTACGGTATAAAAGTGATAGATTTGACGAGAGCAATGGCGGGACCATTTGCGACCATGATGCTCGGAGATTTCGGCGCCGAAGTTATAAAAGTAGAACCCGTCGAAGGCGATGAATCAAGAAGTTGGGGACCACCATTCGTGAACGGTGAAAGCACATATTTTTTGAGTGCAAACAGAAACAAGAAGAGCCTATGCATTAATTTGAGGCAACACGAAGGCCAAGAAATAGTCAGAAAATTGGCCTCCAAAGCGGATGTGTTCATTGAAAATTATAGGCCAGGAACAACCCAGAAGATGGGTCTCAGCTACGGGGACCTGTCAAAGCTAAACCCGAAGATAATCTACTGTTCAATCTCTGGCTTCGGTCAGACTGGACCCTGGAGCTCGAAGCCTGGGTACGACCTGATCGCGCTCGCCGAAAGCGGTATGATGGGTTTAACGGGTGAATCCGGAGGAGAGCCAGTCAAGTTTGGTGTACCAGCTGCCGACATAGCATCCGGAATGTTTGCGGCTTTCAGCATAGCTTCGGCGCTTTTCCGCAGACAAATAAGCGGTTATGGTGAATACATTGACGTGTCTCTTTTTGACTCTATGCTCTATTGGTTGACGCACCAGAGCCAAGCATTTCTTACGGCGGGTCACATACCCACCAGAATGGGTTCCTCGCATCCAAACATAGTTCCCTATAGAGCATACAGGGCTTCGGACGACTACCTTGTTGTCTGCGTAGGCAACGATTCGCTGTGGACAAAGTTGTGCTCGATAATGGGTCTAGATGAATTGGTCAGAAACGAGAAGTTCGCAACCAACGCTGAAAGAGTAAAAAACAGGAATGAATTGGACTCAATTTTGAGCAGAGCGTTCGCCAAAAAACCCGTGAATCACTGGTTAACCGCTTTGGGTGAGCTGGGCGTCCCCTGCGCTCAAGTAAAAGATCTGGAGGGGGCGCTGAAAAACCCTCATGTTTCGAATCGTAAGACGATCATGTCAGTGGAACACAAAAGGGTGGGTACGCTGGAAACAGTGTTTTCTATACCACACCTACTCAACAGTAGTAGCGAACTCAGACTGCCGCCTCCAACACTTGGTGAGCACACCGAAGAGGTACTGCGCTCGGAGGGCTACACGGAGACCCAGATTGCGCAGTTGAGGAGAGAAGGAGTGATACTTTTTTGACCGCGGATTCCGCCTGTCGATCTTTGAACCCGAACCAATTCGATAACGAATTCTTTCCGGAGACGAATGGACGGTAAAAAGCAACGCTTTATACGGACACAGTAAGCTTTGGTTTAAAAACGCTCCAAAATTTATTTCCTCCTGCATGGCTACCCACATATATCACGGAATATTTGCAACAAGGTTAAGTTCGCCGCAACGTTGATACGAAGACTTGAATTGAGTCTCCGTTCAAGCATCATCTGCGGAAAAGGAATGGTGTCAAGCTCCCATCCCCTTGCCTCCTTAAGTGGAATAAACATTTTACAGAGCGGGGGAAACGTGGTCGACGCAGCTGTTGCCACAAGCGCTACTCTCTGCGTTGTTCAAAACAATTTATGCGGGTTGGGAGGAGACCTGTTCGCCCTTCTGAGACTGAACGGTGAGATTCATGGACTGAACGGTAGCGGGAGAGCAGGCGAAGAAGCCACAATCGACTTTTATTCTGAAAAGGGTCTATCAGAGATACCCAAACGTGGCCCCTTAGCTGCTATCACAGTGCCTGGAATTGTTGACGCATGGGGTGAACTGGTCGAACGATTCGGAACATTTGAACTCGGCGACCTGTTAAAGCAAGCCACCAGATATGCGTTAGAGGGATTCCCGCTTACTCCCAAGTACGTCAGGTCAATAGCCTCGTCGAAGCCTTTGCTTGAAACATTCACGGAATGGACCAATCTTTTTCTTGTAAATGGCGAAGTTCCACCTGCAGGGTTCGTATTCAAACAGGAAAGTTTGGGAAGAACCCTGCAGATGATTTCAGAAAAAGGTGTGGACACGTTTTATCGGGGCGAACTCTCTAAGAAAATAGTGCGGGGTATTCGAGAGCAAGGTGGCATACTAACTGAGGAAGACTTTGCGAGGCACAAGTCAAGCTGGGACCAACCCTTAAAAACGAACTACAGGGGAGTGGAGATATACGAAACAGCGCCGAACAGCCAAGGCGCTACGGTTCTTTTGTGGTTGAATATGCTTGAAGAATATGAACTCTCGAAATTTGAGTTCAGGTCCGTGGATCTACTGGACATATTTTTGAAGACGTGTGGTTTAGCCTACCAAGAAAGAGCGCTCGCAATAGGAGACCCAGTTTTCCACGAGTTACCAGCAGAATTCACGGCCAAAAGCTATGCAAGAGACGTTTTGGGTAAGCGAATGATCAGGCAATATAAGGGTCGACCCCAGCAGGACGGCGACACAACGTATTTCGCAGTCGCTGACTCACACGGTAACTGTGCGTCCGTTATACAGAGTAATTATATGGGTTTCGGTTCAGGTCTCACTCCGCGGGGAACCGGCTTTGTTCTGCAAAACAGAGGATGCTACTTTACTCTCGACAGGTCACATCACAACGCTCTTCAACCAAACAAGCGCACGTTTCACACGCTTTGTGCCTCCGTGGGTACCAAAGATGAAAACACGCTTTTTGCCTTGGGAAGCATGGGTGGCGACGTCCAGCCACAGGTGCATGTTCAACTTATAACAAAGCTAATCGATTTTAAAATGGATGTCCAACTGGCCATAAACCACCCGCGTTGGGTTGCTCTGGGCACCATTTACGAGGAACAACAGAGGCTATCAGTCGAAGATGAACTAAAAAGCCTGATTCCGCAGCTTGAAAGCAAGGGCTATAAAGTTTCAGCGCTAGAGTCCCTCTCTTCAATTACTGGGCACGCCCAGGCAATAGTTTACAACGAGTACGGAGCGATGATGGGTGGAGCGGATCCACGTGGAGACGGCATGGCAATCGGTTTCTAACTGGAAAGGCTAGATTTTGTTCGTCAGCGATTTGCTCTGTCCTCCAACCGTGTTCTTCATGGCGTTGTCAGTCCACTTCGATACAAAAACCGAAACCGTTCCCAGAAGGCCCAGAACCACCAATTGTCCCACTTCAGCCGAGGCGTACGGAGTAGTTGCTTGGTCCAACAAGCCGCCGAAAATGGCTGCTGCGAACGGAAAAATGAGCGCTGGTATGAATTCTAACCCTTTAAAATAGCTGAGAGCCCCCGCAATCACCGTGAATCCCCAGACCAAAAGAACAACTGCTATGAAGGATGAGTACAAGGAATTAAAAGAGTATACGAATGATGAGAAGTATATTATTGCCAATCCAACTGATAACGAAGAGAAGAGTTCGGGCTCGAATATCGCTTTGAGCCTAGGGAGCACAGGGTTGTCCGAAACCTGTTTGCTCGCAGCCACCATGGCAAACAATGTTCTACCTGAAACAAAGGCAGCAAAGAGACGAGAGAATAAGTAGAGGGCCGTCAGAGTGGTCAACACACTGAGATACTGATTATTCATGACATTAAGCGAGGGAGCCAAGCCAACCGGATTGTGGGAAAGTATTATGAAGCAGAATTCCAAAGACGCTATTAAAACCGCTGCCTGTAAAGCTCGGCTTCCAGCCAACGCTTTATTTAACGGTACCAAACTGATTGCCGAAACCGTATTGACCACGCTGGGTATGCTTTCCAGTAATACGTCGTTAACCTGTGGCAGGCCTTCCAAAGCAGATTTCAAATCAACAGTATAGGAAACATATGAGGCGAGTCTTTTTCCCTCCTCATTCAAACTGTAAAATTTGTTTTGGTCCTGAACAATAAATTGACCCAAGCTCCTCAAATGGTGATATATTACTCCCGTGGTAAGCCCAGTATCGCGTTTAATATCTACAAATCTACACGAACCGTGCTGTGCCAAATAGAGAAGAATAGTTTTCCTAGCTGGGCTCTTTAACAGTCTCAGATAGAAACTTTTCTTCTCCGACATCGCAACATCGAACAATTCGAGTGCTTATAAGGCTGGGGTTCACCCTTAAAGTGCCGGCGGTGAAGAAAGAGCTGGGCGTTCGTCTACGCTTTTTTGTGATTCAACCCTTCCAGAAGCCTATGGCCACCCCTATTAGGAAAGCGATTGGCAAAGTAGTCATTGCGGGTCCGAAATGGTTGTATGCCGAAGCAAAAATGGCCGGAATATGCTGGAGGATCGCCTCAGAATAAAAGGACAAAATGTTGAGACCAGCAAACGAGGCGATAAGAACAGCGATCACAAACAGAACAACCGACATGACAGCCTTTTTTATGGCGGCACCAACAAGTAGCCCAACTATTATAAAAAGAATGAATGACACCCATGACGCGGGTACATAAGGTATTATTGTCTGCAAAAGTATCACTCCAAATAGTTGTTATATAACTAATAATGCTTTCGGTTCATCCAAACATTGCTACATGGCAGGCGCGCTTTATGAGCGCCAGAAACGAAGCCCTAATGTGAAACTAGCCTCAATTCAACAACCCGAGCCATCCACCAATTCCTAACCGATGATTTTGATCCATCAGACACCTGCAAAAGGTTATATGGTTGACGCCGAATCCAGCTTATGGAAAGACGCTTCGTTGTAAAGACCAGCTTTGAGGAACGCTTCCCTGTTAAGTATACCTGCGACGGGGAAAACATTTCACCAGAGCTGAGTTGGAGTGGTGCACCCAAGTGTAAATCGTTTGCGTTGGTTGTCGAAGATCCCGATGCTCCCTCTGGCACCTTTATACACTGGGTGCTATACAACATTCCCGCGACAGTCAACAGTCTGCCACCCAAGTTAGCCAAAAGGGAGACTTTGGAAGGGTATGGATCCCAAGGCGTGAACGACTTCGGAGAAACGGGTTACGACGGCCCTTGTCCCCCTCGTGGGCACGGCGACCATAGATACTACTTTCGACTGTATGCGCTTAGCGAACAAACAAGTTTCGCACCACGTCTGACGGCAAAGCAACTCAAAGAGAAGATAGCTCCCCTGATTTTGGCTACTGCTGAATTCATGGCAAAATATGCGAGAAAATAAAGTTTTGACCGCACAGAACCAAAACTCTATTTTTTCTGTTCAGCTATCGGCTGCTGAGGAGGCTGTGGCTTATACCTTTTTATGACGGTTGATATTATACTGTTATTTGGAACCAGTATCACAGCTTGATCTGTGTCCAAAAGCGTGAACAGTGTGGAAACATCCACTACTATCCCTTCCTGACTCGCAATATTCACTTTGTCATCGGCTTTAAAGGGCCTTGACAAAGACAAAAATAAGCCTGCAATGGCTTGACCCAGCACCTGCTGAGTTGCAAATCCCACAACCAAACCCGCGAATGCGCCGAGGCCAGCCGCCGCAGTTGGAGAAACATACGCACTGACCACAACTATCACCACCGCTACTATTCCAAGTATCCTGAATACGCTTCGAACGCTCGCCGCCTCGGGATGCGGAAGTTTAAAGCGAAGATTCCAATAAATTATCTGGGCGAATTCAAACACTATGAGTATACCAAATACTATGCTCAGCGGAACATCTACATACGGCATGTAAGCAAGCGAACCCGTTAAAAAGGTGCGGTGACTCAGGTATCCGAAAACAAATTTGATCAGAGCCAACAGAACGATGTAGACGATTATTAAAACAACCAGCCTTACCACGGATCTCCTAAGCATTCTTGATACGTTGGAACCATTCGTTGACGTGGTACCGCCAACCTTTTCAGGAGTGCTGGCTACACCGCCAGAAGCGGAAGCGTTTTGGGCCACACACAGAAGCCCTAGAGGGCAAATATATACCTTCTGACTATTGAACCTCTGATTGCTTCGCCTGACTTGCAACAGTGCACTACCCGGTCAGTCAAAAGCATAGTCTACGGCGTCAAAAAGCGTTCGGCAGCGATTGATGCATGTCTGAAACAAGGTGACGCAGAATTGGTTGTAGTGGTGGGCTTTACACAGAACCATTGAAAACGTCTAACAATTCGTGTGCCAATCCTTCACCAAGAAGCGGCGAATCCCTTAGGTGTTGTTGAAGCTTGAGTTTGAGCAGTTTTCCTTCAACCGTGGTTTGGATGCGCGCCATTCTATCCACTTCCACAAGCCCCAAAGGATAACCAGGTGCATACATATTCGTAGAATTTTCGGCCAAAGCACCCAACAAAGACTCTGGGTCTGGAGCATAAGCGACCTCTATGAGGTATGGTTTGACACCTCTGGAACTCAGCTTGACGACGAATAGCAGGGTTTCGGCGTGACCGCTTCTAGAAGGGTCCCCTCGCAAGGCTTTTCCTATCAACGCAGAGTAATAGTCGAACCCTTTCCGACGAGCTTCCCTGTCAACGAAGTAGGTGACGGGTAATCCTCCGACCATAAGCGATGTACGCTTTGCGAAACCCACAATTGTAACACGACTTCTCTGACAAGCATTAAACAGTTCAGCAAGAGAGACCAATTCGGCGTCGTCGTTACCGTGACCCAAGTTCCCATCCAATATTAGTGCATCGATCAAACCTTCGTTCACTATGTAGGATGCATAGTTGAGTTCCATTATTCGTCTGGCTCTGCCGCCCAGTCTAACAGTCTCAAAAGCTTGTCCCAAACCAGTTTTTCTGACCCCAAGTTCTTCAGGCATAAAAGCCAGTTTGTCGCCGTAAATTTTTGTTTTAACCTCTTGTTGGGCCAAAAACGTAAAACTCAGAAAGCTATAGGGACCGTGCCTGGAGCATCTGTCTACGCCTCGATAAACTGAATGGGCCAACCTGTTCAACTCCAGCATTATTGGGCCGTATGAAAAAAAAGGGTGATTGCCACCGTCCACGAAACCCATTTTGTAGCCCTCGACTCCTCTCTCGATTACGAAGAATTCGGGTTCACGGAAAAGGGTTATCTCTCTGTGCACGCTGATATATGAATCATTGGATTCTTCGACTTGCTCGAGGCTTCCCAAAGATTCCAAGTCCCTCTTTAGCCTCTCTAATTGCTCATCGAGACCCAATTCATTCCGCTCTCCTTACAACGGAACCGTTGGGACCATATTCCACCTGAATTATGGTGCCACCCATTGATTCAAGAGCTTTGTGGTGTGTGACCAAAAGTATCTGCGGAACCTCCAATCTCTCAAGAACGGCCTGAAACTTTGTGAGCTGATCATCGCTGAACCCGTCTGTGGGTTCATCAAGCATCAAAAAATCTATTTGGATACCTTGCCTGCTCCTTGCCACCGAGCTAAGCGCCAACCTATACGCCAAAGCCATCGTTGACCTTTCACCGCCGCTTGGAAATTGAATGGTGACCCATTTTCCGTCGACTCTTCTCTGTAAACACGGCTGTAGATCCTGTGTGAGTTCCACTGACCTATCCTCGTCCTGCATAAGAACGGCGAAGTACTCCCGCATTTTCTGCGAAATTTCTTTCTTTGTCAACCTGAGCTTCTCCGACTCAATTTTTTCCAAGCCAGGCTCGAACACTTTTTCAAAGAATTCGCGTAGCTTTACAAGGAATTCGTACGTTTTCCTAGAAGAACTAAGCTGTGAGAGATCGCTATCGTATTGTTTAACGAGTTGGTCTAGGTGTTCCAACTCCGCCTTTACAGAGGCCTCCTCGGAGATCAGATTTTTCAGTAAGCCGTCAAGCCGTGTGTACTCGTTCATTTTGGAATCCAACGCAGGCTTTTCCTCTGAGAAGAAATCCTGGGTTTCTTGGAGTTCGGCTTCAAGCTTGACGCAATCCGCTTTCAAATTTTCGATTTTGTGACTGACTTCGTCTTCCAGTTTCCTCTTTTCTTCGAGCTGCGTATTTAAGTGCATCAACTCTTTGATTTTGACCACATCGTCCAGTTCTACTGACAGCTTGTTGAGCTCGTTTTCCACGTCACCTGTTCGAACCAAGTAGTCGGTCTTCTCGGCAATTTGTTCGTCGATGTTTACCAATCTTTCGGTCAAGGCTTCCTGTCTTTTGGCCTCTTCCAACATGTGTTGAAGCTCGGCTTGACTCTTTCGATACTCTGCAATCTCTTCTTCGATTTTGTCCCGAGCGGACACCACCTCTTTTAGGTGGTTCGAATACTCTTGAGGATCGATGGGCCGATGGCACACGGGACAGTTACCGCTGCTTATCAGATTGGAGTAATCCCTAATGGTTTTTTCGTTCTGCCCTTTGAGTTCAAGTGCACCGTTGAGTTCGTTTTGAATGGACTGTAACATGTCTTTCAGAGAGGCATAGTCGAGTTCGGGTCGTATAGTCGAGGACAACCTTTCCTTTTCCTTCCCTAGCTCTTTGAGCGATTTAAAGGCGGCTTCCCGCATTCCCCTGACTATGTTGAGTTCGGCTATCCGTTTTCTGAGAAATGTTTCTCTTTGGGCTATTAGATCAGGGTTCACCTTTCGGTCTGAAACCGATGAATACTCCAGTCTGAGCTCTTCTAATTGAAGTATTGAAGAGTTGATCTGAGCAAGCTCTTTCTCCATTTTTTGTATGTTCTCTTTTTTTTCTTTCAAAAGACTCTTCAGTGTTTGCAGGTCAGCCTCCATCTTGGATATTCGTGCTTCAGCGCTTTTTATCTCCTCATCCAGCACTGCGTGCTTGTTTTCGACTTCCTCCAATTTCGAGCGAATGTTGGCGAATTTGGACGAAGCCTGGGAAAGCTTTTCTTTTGCACCTTCGTTTTCTTTCACCCTGGGCTCCAAAAGTTTTATTCTGTCCTCGTATTTTCGTATTTCGCTTGAAAACCATTCCACTAGAATAGAAGAATTTTCTCTGGCAACCGAATAACGCTTTATACCTGTTGCCTTCCTAACCAAATCTTCAACTTGGTCGCCGCCATCAAGAATACTCTTAAGCTCTTCTTGACGTATGTAAACAGCCGTTCTGAAAACTTTGGGTTCGCTGTTCGTGTTATAATTTTCCCCGATCCTGAGTTTTTTAATAAGGTACTCTCTTATTTGGGCGGAGGCCAACTCTGCCTTCTTACCATTGCTCACGACCACGCCTCCTTTTGAACCGCGCGACCCTATTTTCCACTCGATTCCCAGTTCTGGGTCAAGTGTAAGGCTCAGTCTAGCCGTATCTTCGCCGATTCTTATGAGATCCTTGGTTCTGTAGCCGAAAAGCGCAGCCTCTATACTTTGCAAAATAGTGGATTTACCGGAGCCAACGTCGCCCTCGATCAGATTCACTCCAGAAAAGAAGTCAACAGTGGTATCCACATGGCTTTTTATATTGAATAACCTGACTCTTTTAATTTTGTACCCCAAGCTTCTCACCTAGAACGGCTCTGAGCGTCGCCAAACCATTGTCGAGCAGTTTTTTTCTGTAATCGATAACAGTCATACCCTCTTGCCTCTCTTCGCTAAGAACATCGATAAGTCTGGAAACAAAAGTGGAGTCAACACGCACTGGAAATGCGTCGGCAATCTTTTCAAGCGCTCGGTCCTCGAATTGTTGACCGCTCTCAATCTCTACGTCGTCTGGCTCGGACAGTTGTCTGTCATTCAACTTTATCTCGTGTTCCCTGAATTGTTTTCTGAGCTTCTCAACGTTGACTGCTACACTTGCCCTCGTTCCGCTTGCAAGCTTACCTGAAACCTTGAGCAACACAAGTGAGCCGGGCGCAAGATTCTTAACCGTGTCGGATAGCTTTGTCCTTATTTCATTCGAAACATCTGAATCCGTTTTGTTGTCAGCGGATACTTCCAGGAACTCACCGTTTATCGTACGGACTGGCACGTAGTTATAGTGCACTTCGTCGCCATCTAAATCAACAATATAAAAACCAGTTTCCTCGCCTTTCAAATAGTTTTCAAGGTCGGCTGCGCCGTAACCCAAGAAAAGCGGACCAGGGTAATTCACAGGCGCCCCTTCAGCGGTTCGCATCTCAATTTTTCTGTGTAGGTGTCCCCCAGCATAATAAGCGTATCCCAAAGGTAAGCTGCTCAAAACTATTGATTGCTCCTTGGGAATCATGTTGGTTTCGTATATACCCGTATGGAAAGCAAAGACCGAGTTACCTCGTCTCGGAGAAACCAGATTTTCAGCCTGTTTATAAAAGGAGGTTTCTTTCGCGCCAGCCAGTCCATGAACGCCGTTGAGCCAGACGCCACTCTTATCCTCAATTCCCCCGTTTATCACGTGAATCAAACCATCTGCAGCCAGAAGTTCAATCAAACTTTCGTGGGTGGGAGCATAATCATGGCTACCATACACAGCGTAAATCCTTATACCAGAATCCCTCAGAACTCTGAGGTTCTTGGTAGCCATGATGGCTTCGCTCATCGGCGGCAAATTGGTATCGAACAGGTCCCCAGAAATCACTATGAATTCAACACTCTCCTGCAAACACTTTTGTACAAAAAAGTTCACGGCTTCCTCCTCTCTCCTTCTGAGCGTTTTCTCGGTCACACCACCAATATGGATATCCGAAACATGGGCAAATCGAACCATGATGTGCTTCTACTCCTCCAGTTTTTCTCCAGGCGCCACAAAGTGGAAGTCGCTCTTGGACGCGGATCTTAACTCATCAATCAACGGAACCTTGATGGGTATTGCGAAACCCAAGCCAGAACTCGTAAGAATAGCTTCTCCTATGTCCAACTTGAGAAGCTCGTCCTCTTCTCCAGTCATGTCGTTCAAAGCGTTATCGATGGCCGCTCTTCTTTCCTTTCCACTTGCCATACCCAGATAAACCTTGGTGTTCAAATTGGCCAAGATGTCATCTGGCATAACGCTTATCAACTGAGTGACAGCGATCAAACCCAGACCGAATTTTCTACCTTCTCGAGCAATCTTCATATAAGCGTTTTGAGGTGAGTCTCTACTGAGAACCCGGGGAGCCTCTTCGAGTACCAAGGCTGCCGGACAGATGTCTCCACCCAACTGTTTGCTGCGCATACGTCTTTCAAGAAGTGTGTATGCCAACAAGTTACCTAACAGCAACTCCGCGTCTTGGCTGAGGTTACTGGTGTCCACAACAACGACTTTTTTTGCGTCAACAGCTGCACACACTTGTCTCAGGAAATCCGAACCATCCAAATCTCCTTTTCTAACCGTACGCGGCAAGCGGAAGACGCCGTATGACTCATCCGTGTCGATTGAAAGCAGCCTGCTAAGTTTTCTTGATAACGTATAGCGAGAAGTGGCCGCTGCTTTATCCGACTGTTTATTGGACTCCTCCAACTCCGCAAACGCTCGACCGTCAAACAGAGCTTCAATCCAGTCTTCACCGTAGCCTTTACCGTTACCGCCGTCCGCAGACCCGCTATGTCTTCTGGCCAACAGTTCAGCTTCACGCTCCTGCGCCTCCGACAGACTCAGCGCTCCCGTCAAATGGACAGGTCTGATCAGCCTTGTGCTCACAGCCAAATAGCTTTCGCCAGGCGTTGGGTTCGGGCTAAACGAGATAAGTTTCTCATCCGCATTCTCATGGTCCTTTAATACCCTGTAGTATTCCCTGTGGGGATCGATGACCACTAGGCCAAGACCCGGGGAATCCAGAAGCGACCAAAGAAGGGTTTTGAGCAGATTGCTCTTGCCTCTGCCCGTAGTGGCGGCTATTAGTATGTGTTCGGACACGGTTCTTACAGCGTCCATTCTCACCCGTGTGTCCAAACGCTTGTCACCACTTCTGACGTCTCCGAAGTAGAGTCCGGATGACCGCTCCAAGAACGCCAAGTCCGCCGAAGTCGCCTCGACAAGCTGGGAACCAGGGCCAATCGTTCCTCGAAAGGTTCGCACACTTTTCCCGTCGTGTTCCCCCAAAGGTTTGAGGGTGACTACGAGCGTCGTGGGAGAACCAGCGTATGTTAGACGCAGTGGCTGAGCTTGAACACCCTCCCTGCTCATTTCAGCCAAAAACTGCTCCTGAATCGTGGACACATATTCGAAGCCGATTACTTTAAGCAACACCGTGGCATCCTTGTCTTTATACACAAAGAGTTCTCCGAGACGTGCCGCACCGCTGGGAGCAGCAAACACACTAGAAGAGTTACCACCGTAAACGTGCAGAACCATTGCTTCTACAATGTTTATTTCAGGTGTAATATATACTTCTTTTCGGTCTTTGACAAAATGGAGATGTGAGATAAGTTGCGAAAGCACTTCATTTTGTTGCATGGTAAACCAAACTCCTCAAACAAAAACTATGGCCTCACAAAAACTCTTCCGTGAAGTAGGAGATAGTTGTGCCAAAACAAACGGTTCAAAACCTAAAAACAATCGGTTTCCGCGTCGCGGATAACGCCCGTGTGTGCACTCCAACGTCGCCGAAGCCAAGCATTAAAAACTTTTCGGTTGGGAACGAAAAACCACGCTGAAAAACATAAACCACTGCTCTTTCAACCTAGATAACCCCAAAACAACGGCCCAACCTGAGGTACGTCCCGGAATACTTTACGGAGCTCTAGTCACTAAAAGGGTGTGTCGAGGTGAAAAGGCTAGACCGCTAAATACCAAGGAACCACGCTGTCCGCAATCAAATACTTTTCACCCAAGAAAGATTTTACTGTGCCGTGAACCAGTACGTGGGAACCTACGGCGGGTAATGAGCCGTTCCAACTCACATATATTGAGCCTGTTGAATCCGAAACGGAGAAAACGTTGATTCCACCCAAACTCGTCCTCCCCTTAACTACGCCGTAGACGTAAGCCGTTGAGCCCGTATTCAAGTCTGCTATCCTAGTCGCCGCAACATAGGGGAAAAAGGCGTACGCCGCGACCACTATAACTATTACTGCCAATACAACTCCAGCGGTTCTAGCGTCTGCTTTCACATTTTCTTTGGGCATCGCAATTCAAGATTTAAAGCGCAACAAACATAAAACAGCTGGGTTTCTAGAAATCAGTTTGAGCCCAGACCCTCGGAGACAATCTACAAGAAAAAATCATTGTCGCAGCGCCGTCCACTTTTGACGCGTCGCTCTCTGTTTTCGTCTATCAGAACCAAAATAATTCAGGGTGCCAAGCCCTTCTATATCCGTTAATTTGGACAACACGGAGAGGTGGAGCCAGTACGCATCATCGGCGTGAACACATCAAGCCGTTGAACCAGTGACCCAGACCGAACTGAGTAGAACCGAGGAGCCGAGCATAGCAGTGATGTCTCCATGGTCGTAACTCGGAGTCATTTCAACCAGATCAAACACCTTGGGTCTGAGCCTACGGGTGAGCCTATCAATAAAATGCAACATTTCTCTGGGATAAAAACCGCCGGGGGAAGGACTGTTTACACCCGGAGCGAAACCCGGGTCGAACACATCCATGTTAACACTGACGTGCACCGTCGACTCGCTTCCAATTGCTCTGAGTTCACTCAATATTGAACCGAAGCCAACTCTGTCCACTTCCTCGGTTGTGTACAACTTTACGTCGAGGTTCTTGGCTTCTGCAAAAAGATAGGGTGCATTCGAATTGCGGCGCACGCCGATTATGATTATTTGCGCATCTTTGTCAAAATCCCTGACCCAACGAACGACTTGTCCGCTCGTGAGACCTTCAGAGACCTTTCTTACGTCTGGGTGCGCATCGAAAACAATATACAGAATTTTTTCCGCGACATGGTTTCTTAGGGCTTTAAAAGCACAATAAGAAGTTGTGCTGTCACCTCCCAAAACAAGCGTTTCAGCAGAATTGTTCAGTGCAACGCCTATGGATTCCACGGAGCGTCTCCAACTTTCCTCGTGGTTTCCCACCACCACGTCCACATCTCCGTAATCTGCGAGCTCGATTCCACCAGGGTAAGGAGCCGTGTAAAAATACTGTCTTAACTTGAAGGGAGCCAATCTGCTACCGGGCCTAGTACCCACTGCGCCGTCCCAAGGAACACCCAGAAGCGCTAAGTCGCATTTGGACACGTCCCTCTTTATAACCTCACCTATGCGCACGTCGTCGCTGTCTTTGATAAACTTGTAGGTGTTCTGTTTGAAATGACTCATACTTAGGAGCCGTGTCAACAAATTTAAGCGTTTTACCACTTGGCACCAAAGAAAACTTGACTCTTTGGGACAGATAAAAATGAGTTTGTGGCCCGACAACTTTCAAAAACATACTGCGCCGAACCGATCCATTTTGCGGAACACGTCGTCAGAGAATGCGTCAACTATTTCGATTCCAACATCGCTGGATGAAATCCAACAAAAGTTGCTCATCGGCGTTGTCACAAGCTCACAAACCATCTGGACACCAGCATTAGAACATGTTGAACCTACTCGACGTTTGCTTAGCTGCAGAGTGTCCTACCAGATTAGCTCTGAGCCCCGAAATATTCAAAGGCCCAAAAAGCTGATTGGTTCGAACAAAACACTTTATAATGTAGAAAAATACGAACTCAAACCATTAACCAACCTACTTATCCATTATAAATTCAGCTTCCTAAGCTTGCACTATGCAACTATTATATCGCTTTACGGGGCTAACCATATCTCTTATATTATTGATTCAAGCGAAGACTGATGTATGGCGGAACACCGGGAATCCATTGCCCCGAAAGCGGACGCTGAGAAAGGTCTGATTGGCGTCAACGATGAGGTGTTTCGTGCGATTATGAGCCGATTCGCTACTGGCGTAGTGATTGTAACTACCCGCGTAAACGGAAAGGCGCACGGTTCAACTGTTCAGGCTTTCTGCAGCGTTTCGTTGAAGCCTCAGCTGATACTCGTGTCTCTTAACCTAGAGGGCAGAACGCTCAAATACATTCAAGAAAGCGGCTTCTTTGCTGTAAACATTCTGCAATCCGACCAAAAAGAACTTGCTGAAAGATTCGCTGATCCCAGTTTAAGCTCTGAAGAGAGGTTCAAAAACACAAGACACTCATTAGGTCCAACGGGTTCTCCGATAATAGGTGGATGCAGCGCATACATCGAATGCCAAGTCTACTCCGTTTATCCTGTGGCGGACCACGCTTTGGTACTCGGCAAAGCGGTGGCTGGGTCAACAAACACTGCGGATCCAGAACCTCTGATCTATTATAGAAGCCATTATTCAGCTTTGGGAAACCAACCCGCCCATTGGGGAAGTTCAAGTAACTCTTAAGAACAAGTATTTAGATAGGTAGATGGCTTTCTCATAAACGATTGAAAAACCGCTGCGCGCTGGTCTAACAGGTAGCCGCATATATGCGACGCTGGACGCGTCACCCGAACCCATTACGGTACCGTGTTATCCCAGAAGCTCGAAGCCACATAGCATGCGGAACTCGTCCATGGCTCGACGACGCGCAACCTAATATAAAAGAAATGGGCTAATCGATTAACCTTTTAAGCTGGTAATATATGAAAGCGTATCAGCAATGGACAAAGTGCAGAAGAACTACAAGGACGAAGTGTTCGACCAAATGGTTTACAGCGAATTGGCCAAAACAGAGAGAAACCCAGAGATCAAAAAGGTTTTGTCGCATCTTTCGTCAGATGAAAAATCTCACGCTGAAACTTGGAGAACCATAGCCCTAAAGAGGGGAACAAAACTCTCAGAGCTGGGCGTCCTTGACCTACTTAAGATTAAGGCCTACGGATTTTATAGGAGAGTTCTGGGTCTGCGAGTCACGATGAAACTTTTGGAGGCAGGTGAAGACGAAGTTATAAAAGAGTACTACCAACTCCTTGAAAACAACGAATTTTCGGAAGAAGAAAGAGAACTATTCCGACAAATATTGGTCGACGAAGTTACACACGAGGAGTTTCTGACAAGCGAAAATTTTCAACTGGGAAGCGTCAGAGACTTTGTATACGGAATCAGCGATGGCCTAATCGAAGTACTCGCAGCAGCTTCGGGTTTCTCGGGAGTCTTTGTCACGCCGCTTCTGGTGGCGCTTGCAGGAATAATTGTGGGTTTGGCGGGAACCATATCAATGGCGGTTGGAGCCTATTTGTCAACGAGCTCCGACGTCGAAATGGCCAAAAATGAAAGAACCAAGACAGAAATGCAGTACCGTCTAGACAAGGAGGCCTTAGCAAACAGACTGGGGCGTGTACTGGCCCAAAGAGGAGTTGAGGATTCAAAAGCTTCAAGGGTTGCTGGAGAACTAAAGGATGTGGCCAATGAAATACTGAGCCCCGATCCTCCCTCCGATCCAAAGAAAAGCGCTTACACCACCGGCTTGGCATACATAATCGGCGCAGTTATACCGGTATTACCATACGCAGCGGGGATAGCAGGCGTTACGGGCGTGGTCTATTCCTATGTTACCACTGCAGTGGCCACATTTATAATAGGATTCATAATTGGAACACTAAGCGGCGCCAAACCTTGGCGCAAAGGCGTCGAAATGACTGTTTTGGCCATAGGAGCCGCGCTTGCAACGCGTCTCATCGGTGTGACTGTGAGCCACTTTATCCACATTACCGCAATATAACGGAGCCACGTTCGACGACAACAAAAGATTCCAAAAATCCAAACATTTGGTAGAACCGTTCACCCACTGGTATAGTGTCCCAAACCCAATCCTTTATTTTCTGGTTCCCCAACGTCCATCCGACGCGAGATGGTTAACAAGGATCTGTTAGCGGCGTTCGGAAACGTCATGCCTTTCATAAATAAACAAAGGAATGCCTCGAAGAACTTATTTTAACGACAAGGAAATTGTCTCCGTGGTTGGGTTGAGCAGAGTAAAATCGATTAAAATGGTTTACGCCAAGTGGTGTCCTCACTGTGTGCCCACAACACTGGACGCAATGTCAAAAGCCTCTTCGGAGCTCAAAGCCAAACTCGAGCTTTACGACATAGACAACCCCGAACAAGTTAAGACAGCAGACGAACTCGTAAAAAAATACGGGGAATGGTCTGAAGACTATGTTATCCCTCAAGTGTTCTTCGAATACCAAGACGGGAAAATAGAACACGTATTCACGGGTCAGCGCCAAGGTGTTTCGGCCAGCAGGTCAAAGCTTGAAGAGCTGTTTAAAAGTCAAAAATATGAAGCTCTTAGAGTTACGGCTACCAAGATCTAACAAAACATTTTGAGTGGTGTTCGCTAAGCTAAACCGAGCAACGCTGGCAAAAAGGATATAGTGCCTATGAACAATTGTAGCACAACTATTCTTTTAATTGCCAAGCCCCCCTGCTTAGCTATGGATAAAGCCAAAAGGTTGGCGAGTGAACCAATGGGGTCAATGTTACCAGCCAAACCCGCTTCAACCGCTATGACGGGGGCCAGTCGTGGCGGCACGTTTGTAACCGTCAAAAAAAACTGGGTGGCTGGCACATTACTTATCACATTGGAAAGCAAAGCAACCAGTGAACCGGCTAAGGGTTGGTTTCCGAGAACGGCCAATTCAGCGTAGGGGGTTATGAGAGGTCTTAATACGATAGATGCTACGGTCACCGAAGCGATCAATAAATAGAGAATCAATAGACTCTTGGCGTCGAATTCGCCGCGAATTTTCCTCAATCTCCTACGGTTGAAAGCGAACCCCGCAAAGAATGAGATGCCGAGCGACAAAACATCGGACACACCCAAGAAGCTGAAAGAAAAAATTATTATGCCCACAAGGACAAGGTAAACTGCGGAACCCAAAGACCAACCTTTGCCTTCCAAGCCTTTTGGCGCACCCACCTTTTTGTTGAGGGGATAAAGAACCAGCGCAGTGACCAAAGCTGAGACCACGATGGGCATCCAAGTTAATCTCACGAATTCTTGCGCAGACAAACCAGATTTTTCCCATAAGAGAATGTTTTGCGGGTTGCCGAAAGGTGTCAAAGAGCTTCCAATGTTGGTATAGGTTATTTCAGCGACGATGAGTGGCGCCGCGTCCACCTTGAAATCCCTCGAATATTTTACAAGCACGGGTGAAAGTATCAGTATGACCACGTCGTTCAGAATCAGCGGTGAAAAAATCGCTGATACAAAAACCACCGCGTAAAGCAGGCCCACTTTGCTTCCCAGACTCGACAAAATTTTTCTTAGAAGCGAATACCCGTTCATAGCCCTGAACTGCGCTGCTATTCCAAAGAGAAAGGCCAGTGAGGCGTAGACCGACGGATCAAAGCTTTCCAGAAGCGAACGAATGGCGTACTCCGAATGCTCAAATTGAAACAAGATACTCATCGTTGCCGACCGTTTGAGACGTGTGGGTTTGCAACTAGGATATTTAAGCTCGCCGTGGTGTCGCACAGTGGGGGCGGTGCTAAATCAATCAACCGAAAAGTTTCGAGCCTTGCTTAAACGCGCAAACATAGTGTTTGACCCGCCGCCAAGACCGTTCCCCGAAGGTTCCTGTAACTTCTACAAAAACGATTCGGACACCCATATTTGTTTGGACGTACATGGTCGCACGTCTACCACAAATCAAGATTCAACAAGCGAATTTCAGCGAAAAGCTTGGACGCGCACGCAAACGATCAACTTTTAAAGCCAGCTTGTCGCAGTACAACCGCTTTATGGCCTTATAAATCCATAGAACGGGTTTCTAGAAACTCACGCCTTAAGCCGAATCGAGCACTGTCTTGTTCGGTGATAGATTTGGGTGCAGAATCAAAACAAAAATTTGACTTCCTTAACCTTAGCCTCAGAGCCTTGGTTGTACTTGTGTTAGCCAAAAAGAAAGGGTTCGTTTGCAACCGAGACATCCGCAAGCTTTACTCTCTACACAAAAGGTCCAAAAGAAGTGAAAGTTTTCTTTTGAACATGGTCGACAACGGGCACCTCAAAAGAGTTGGCTACGACAAATATGTTTTAACAGAGAAGTCCCTGATGGCACTCAACGTAGTCGCCCCGAAATTACAAGACTTATTGGTTCAAGACGAAAGAAGCCCGCTTACCGAGGCCCCGTTGCCAGCTCAGTAAACTCTGAGCGCCAACCAGATTTGATTCGAAACACCGCTAATCCATGGGCGTCAACCGAACGCCGTCGCATCCCAGCGAACTGTTGAGTCACAGCCTTTCCAGAGCGAGCCTGTAAACCTCTACTCCATTTTTCTTGCAGGCTTCCAAAATATTGCCTTTGACATCCATGCAAAGCAACACCAGCCTAGGAAATGATGTACCCGAGGCCTGCTTCAGGAGCTGACCCAATGCTTCTTGGTCCGCAACGTTTTTACACTCAACCAGAGTGGTGTGGTTCCTTGATTCAATCATCAGATCCGCCCTCCCCCCTCCCATGTCAACCTCTACTTTGACGCTGAGCCAATCGGGTTCCAACAGTTCTGGTTTGCGCTTCAACATTTCGACCAACAGCTGTTCTGAGGACCCACTTCTTTCTTCCTTGTTTGCAAAATCGAATAAAGAGTAAGTCCTTCCTTCGAGCTCCTTCGGGTATACATCCGTGATTCTGCCGTTTTCCCTCAACAGTGCGACAGGTGTATTTACGAGGTTGAGTCTACCTCCATGCGAAATGGGTAGAACTCTGCCTCTTCCGCTTCTTATTCTCCCTCTTTTTTGAGGCGGTATAGATCTTAATTCGTTTAGAACACCTGATTCATCGAAAGCGGGGTCGCCGAGCCTAAGCATCCTGAAGCCCAGACCAGTCTTCATGCATATTTCTTTGACTCTGGAGACTTGCTCCATCCATTTTGATTCGTCGTCGACCAACAGAACTATATCCACATCACTCATTACTTTTCGCCTGGAACAACACTTGGTCGCCCACGGTAAACCTGCGGGCCCTTCCTTTCTTTACTAGATAATCCAAGAAAACTTGGGTTTGTTGCAGAATCAATGTGAGTTTCATACCAAACTCGTTTGGGTCTTCGAAGTTTTTGGCGTAGATACCTCTAGAAACGCTGTAAAGCGTGGATGGCTCATTTATAAGGCTAAGTGTAGTCTCCACTCTACCCAGATACTTGGCCTTCGCACTCCGCACCCATTTTTTGACTGGAGAAAGAGGTTCGCCGTGGCCCGGCAGAAGCAACTCAATTTTGTTGGAGGAATCAAGCTTATCCAAAGTCGACAGAAAATCCTCGAAGTTTGTTAGAAGCGATGTCAACGTGTCAAGGACGGTGTCACCCGAAATCAGAAGGCCGGGGTGTTCAATCGGCTCAAAGCCCACCGAACCACGAGTGTGGCCGGGCATCTCCACTAGTTTTAGGCCATACTCTTCTGCTGTGTCATACGTAACGCTCTCGGCTCTCAGTGAAAAATCGTACTTTAGAACCGTTGTCAAGTAGTGTTGGACTGAAGCGAACACTTCCTCTGTGATACCCATGCGCCTCCAATCCTCAAGTAGCAAACCAATTCTTTTCCTAATGTGGTCCGACCAAGAACCAATCATGTCGAATTCTTCTCTGTGAGCGAAGACCCCGCAGCCGCTTTCCTGACTCACCCTTGAAGCAAGACCAGCGTGGTCCAAGTGGCCGTGAGTCAAGAAGATCGCCTGCGTTTGCGCCAAATTCACTTTAAGCTGTTTTAACCCGTTCCGTAGCTGAGAGTAACTAAGGTCAGAGTTTAGCCCGCAGTCCACCAATATGGGTGACTCATTTCTAATCGTAACGTATACGTTTGTTGCTACAAATGGAGCGGGTGAACCAACCCGTATCCTGTAAAGATTCTCAGCCAGCTTTTCTACGGGCTCCACATGCTAGTGGTTTCGAAGGGTCTATGTAAGCCTCTCGATTGCCAAGACAGAGTTTAGGCGCGTCCACCAGAAACGCTTACTTCATCGAATAACAGTGATGGTGTGACTGTTCTCCCCAAAGCCGAGATGTCCGAGCCCACAGCCAAAACGTTTTTCAACAAATCCAAGACGTTGACTCCTACCATGGTCTCCCTAACCGGATAAAGTATTTCGCCCTTTTCCACGTAGTAACCCATTGAAACCAATGCAGAGAGGTCACCAGTCGACATGTTGGGTCTGTCGCCAGTTCGAATGAGATAGATTCCCTTCTCGATTTTGTTCAGCAAACTTGAAACATCATTCGGCCCAGGTTCCACTACTATGTTTGTGGTCCCAACGGATATATCAGCACCGTCCCTGAACCCATTGCCAGTGGGCTCCTCTCCGAGTTTCTCCGCGCTGTAAAGACTGTGCAAATAGGTTTTGAGTACTCCGCTTTGAACCAAGTGTTTGGACGAAGTGGGCACAAGTTCGTCGTCGAATCCCCTACTATACGGGCTTTTGGGCATCGAGTTGTCTTCTCGAAGCACGAAAAGCTCTGAGGCCACTTTGGAACCCTTTTTACCCGACAGAAAGCTTCTGCCCTTAAACACTTCTTCGCCACTCATGGCTTCGGCTAGTGAATCAACCAGTAGACACGAGGCGTAAGGATCCATCAACAACTGTCCTTTGAAGGTCGGCGCGGACTTGGCTCCCAGCATTGAAACAGCCAACTCTGTTGCACCTGACAGAACAGATTCGAACTCGAGCTCGTTAACATTGTTTGACTCAGCGACTTTCCACCCACTAGCCTGTTCATCGCCCTGCCTAGACACAACTTCGGCTGACACAGACGCATAGGTTGTCCTCCACTCACCGCTTACCCCGTTACTGTTTGCTGCGGCGACCCTTCTTACCCCATAATCCGCTTCCACACTAATTGAGTAAACCTTCTGCTTTTTATCCACTGCTTTAACAGCCTCCAACACTCTTTTCGACAACTCGCCGAGGTCGGCGTGAGCCGTCTCTTCGGAGTAAGGGCTGACACCTTCAGGGACGCTGCGAACAGAAAAATGGCTCTGACAATCAGTTGAACCCGCCCCGCCTGCCAGCTTATAGGCGCGTTTCAACAAAGTCTCTAAAACGTTCTCAGAAAATTGGTTTGACCTAACCGTGGCCATTTTACCCGAAACCAAGCAGCGCACTGTGACCGCCTGAGCAGTTTTTGCTTCCGCGTATTTGAACCCGCCTCTTTCGAAGATAATCGAGCCATTGGTGCGCTCTTCGACGCACACCTCTAATTCAGCGTCGCCTTCGAAAGAGTTTATGGCTTTGAAAAGTGAGTCACTGTCCACCAACCACAACACCTCTGACCCGCACGTGTGGCCCACCCGTTGAACAAGGCACCCACTGGCCATTTTTGCCGCAGGTGCCACCTTCAAAACTCAGGTTGGAGCCCACCGCGTCTATTTTGCTCAGAACGTCCAACGTGAAGCCGGCTAGGGCCGCATCTCTAACGTATTCTTCGAGTTCACCGTTGCGAATCATTTGCCCGTACTGCGCCTTAAACATGAATTTGCCGCTCCCCGGGTCCACATAACCGTATTGGAAACCCGAAAACATAACCCCCAACTTAATGTCTTCGTAGAGCTCTTCTTTGTGTTCACCCGGCACAATGAACGTGTTGGACATTCTTGCGATGGGTTTCGAAGAAAAATCCATGGCTCTAGCAGCACCGTTGGGCTCAACTCGAAAGCGGGCCGCGGTTTCCAAAGTGTGTAGATAGCTCTTCAAGACACCGGCTTCAACAATGTTTCTTTTCTTTGCTCTAGTGCCTTCCTGGTCGAAGGGAAACGACCCCCTTACTCCCTGAATTGTAGGGTCATCGACAATATTCACAACCTCGGAACCCACTTTACGCCCAAGTTTGTCTTCAAGCACAGAAGTACCGGCGATCACCAAATCCGCTTCGCTTGCATGACCAAATGCTTCGTGTGTGTATACACCCGTCATCGCGGAATCCAAAACCACGTCATAGATACCCGCCTTAACGGCTCTGGCGCCAAGCAGACGAACCGCTTTTTCACCCGCTCTTCCGCCAACCCTTTCGGGAGCGTCACCGTCAAACAGCTCGAAGCCGCAGTTGGCGTCCAACGACTGCATAACGGATTGTGTGGCAAACTCGTCTTTTACAAAGGCGCTACAAATGAGTCTCGGGTACGAAGCATAAAAATGCACCAAGGTTCCAGAGGTGTTGCCCACCAACCACTCTGTAACAGAATCTTGGTACGTCGTTTGAGTGCTATAGACATCTTGGAGCTTGGCGGCTCTGTCAGCCCGCATTGCCACACCCAGTTTTTCGTCGATTTCGACGCCTCTGGGATCGGTTCGCCAAGGATAGCCCAGCTTTTCTCGGCTTGGGTTCACTCTGAAGTCTACATCCTCTGAAGGCTTGGGTGCCGAGTGCACTATTTTATAGGCTTTTTCAACCGCATCGCCCACCGCTTCTTTCGTCAATCGACTGGAAGAAGCGAATCCCCAGACACCTTTGTGTCTGACCCGCACACCAAATCCAGCCGACTCGTAGCCGGAAACGCTGCGAACCTGTCCAGAGTTCACCTCGATGGTTGTACCCTCCGAAACGCCGAGTCTGATGTCGCCGAAATCCGTCGGTTCAACAAGTGAGATAAAGTGGTCCACTAGTTCTTCGTCCAACATGTTGAGGTATATCTCAGTGTGCGCGAATAAGAGTTACGCTCCTGAAACTATTGGGCCAAAAGCGCTTCGCGTATTCTCAGCGCAAGTGACCCCGAAATTCCCGGAATCTTGCACAGATCCTCGAGTTTAGCCTTTCTGATAGACTCCTTTGTGGGGTAACGCGTAGTCAACGCAGCCATACGAGCCGGACCCAAACCCTTTATCCCCGTCAACAATGAAGACAACGACTGCTTTCTACGACTCTTTCTGTGGTGCTTCAAGGCGAATCTGTGAGATTCATCTCGTACATACTGCAACAATTGGAGAGCCCCACTGCTCCTTGGCAGTTTTATGCTTTGCCCGCTGGGCGTAAAGAGGACCTCTTCCCTTTTGGCTATGGACACTATTGGCAGGTTTCTCCTGTGGCTCAATCGAAGAGCCTGTACCGCGTAGGCGAGTTGAACCCTTCCACCGTCTATGAGGACCAAGTCGGGGGTAGGTATATCTCCTTTGTCCACGTGTTTGAAATGCCTAATCACCGCCTCTCTGATCATCGCAAAATCGTTCTGCTTCTTCACCCCCTTTATACCATAGACCCTGTAGTTCTTCCTGCTCGGCTCACCGTCAACAAAGCACACCGCGGACACGTACGGATTGCTGGGGCCAATGTTGGACACGTCGAACCCGTGTATAACGGAGAGACCATCATTTAACCCCAACACTCTTTTCAGCTCGTTTAAAGCTTCGGCTTTGGTGATCGCCGGCAGATTGGCATAACACATTTCGAGCAGCGACCTTTCCAAGCTGGTCCTAGGCATCCTGAGAACGGCTCCGGGATTCTTGGTTTTCAACCACTTCTCTATGCTGCTTCTCTCCTCACCTTCTAGCTGAGCCAGCACAGTAGCAGCGGGCATTCTGCCAGCCGAGTAAAACAGTTGAAGGAATTCTGTGAGCAACTGATGAGGCGACACGCCTTCTGGCGCGCTGAGCCGCAGAACCTCTCTACCCACCAAGGCGCCTCGCCTAAAGTGTAGGACGACCCCCGCATCGTGACGCGCGGCCACCACATCATAATCCGCCCAGCCTGGCAACTGGGCATACTGCTTGGTGCTCAACTTTTCTAGCGCCATTATCCTGTCGCGCACGGCAGCAGCCGTTTCGTACTTCTGGGCATCCGACGCCGAAAGCATTTCAGAATACAAATCCGACAACACACGTTTATAGGAGCCCTTGAGCACGTTCACAAATCCCTGCACCAGCTTTCCATATTCCTCTTGTGAAATATATGAGGCACAGGGAGCTCGGCAAAGCTTCAAGTGATAATCCAGACAGGGCTTGTATAGCTTTACCCCATCCAACTCAAGCGAACAGGTTCGTATTGGAAACGCTCGACGCAGCTGCTTTATGGTCAGCCTAGCAGCCGTCGGGCTGGTATAGGGGCCGAAGTATGACCCACCGTCGTCCAGCAGCCTGCGCGTAAGCGTTACGCGCGGAAACTTTTCCTTGGTAACCTTGATGTATGGATAACTTTTGTCGTCTTTGAGCATCACGTTGAGCCTCGGTTTGAAACGCTTAATCAGATTGTTTTCCAGTATCAGCGCTTCGACTTCGTTCCTTGTCTTTATGACCTCCACGTCACTCGAGGCCTCCCTTAGAATCTGTTCCCTGTGGTCCGCCGGTGGACCAGAGAAGTGTTGTTCCACCCGCTTCTTCAAGTCAATAGCCTTGCCTACGTAAAGTGGGCTGTGCTCCGCATCCCTGAAAATATAGACTCCCGGCGAGTTGGGCAGCGACTTGAACACGGACTTATCCATGAACCTTCAGCTTTTCACGCAGAAATCTTCCAGTGACCGACTCTGGGTGAGAGGCGACTTGTTCGGGTGTTCCCGCGGCAACCAAGCGTCCTCCTCTGTCACCGCCTTCGGGACCTAGGTCGATTATGTAATCAGCGCATTTCACAACGTCCAAGTTGTGCTCGATTACTATCACTGTGTTCCCCGAGTCCGCGAGCCTTTGGAGCACAGAAAGAAGTTTTTTGACGTCGTCGAAGTGTAACCCCGTTGTGGGCTCGTCCAATATGTAAACGGTTCGACCAGTCCCTCTCTTCTGAAGCTCTGAAGACAACTTTACCCTCTGGGCTTCTCCTCCGGACAGCGTCGTAGCCGGTTGGCCCAGTTCAATATATCCCAACCCCACGTCGCTCAGGGTTCGCAACTTATTCCTTATTTGGGGAACATTACCGAAGAACTCTAGTGCCTCGTCCACGGTCATTTCGAGCACATCGAACACGTTCTTACCCTTATAGGTGACTTCCAAGGTTTCCCTGTTGTACCTTTTACCCTTACACACATCGCATCTGACGTAAACATCGGGAAGGAAACTCATTTCCAAGCGTATTATTCCGTCCCCCTGACAAGCCTCACATCTTCCCCCGCGAACGTTGAAGCTGAACCGACCAGGCTTGTATCCTCTGGCCCTAGCTTCCTCGGTTTCGGCGAACAATCTCCGTATATCATCGAACACACCTGTGTAAGTGGCGGGGTTACTCCGAGGTGTGCGCCCTATGGGAGACTGATCCACGACCACCACTTTGTCTACGTGCTCCAGTCCTTCCAAGCCGTCGTGGTCACCGGGTTCCTCGACCGAACCATAAATCGCCTTCGAAAGCGCCTTCTGCAGCACGTCCACCACCAAAGTGCTTTTGCCGGAACCCGAAACTCCTGTCACACAGATGAAGGCACCAAGGGGAAAGCCTACGTCTATGTTTTTAAGATTGTTTTGTCTGGCTCCTCTTACAACCAAGCTTTTCCCTGTACCCTTTCTGCGCTTACTGGGTATCTCTATTTGGTTTTTGCCGCTCAGATACTTTCCGGTTAGCGACGACGGATTCGCCTCTATTTGTTTTGGCGTGCCAGTAGCCACCACGTATCCGCCTTTGACACCCGCGCCTGGACCCAAGTCGACGACGTAGTCCGCTTCTCGAATCGCCTCCTCATCGTGTTCCACTACTATTACGGTGTTGCCCAAATCACGCAGCCTTTTCAGCGTCGAGATAAGCATTCGGTTGTCACGCTGATGCAAACCGATGGTGGGTTCGTCCAAAACATAGATCACCCCCACCAAATGACTGCCTATTTGTGTGGCCAACTGAACGCGCTGAGCCTCTCCACCCGAAAGCGACCCCATCGTGCGGTCCAGCGTTATATAGCTCAGTCCCACGTTGAGCATAAACGAGAGGCGAGCTTTGATTTCTTCTATAATCTTGTTCGCGATAAGGCGCTGCTTATCAGTCAGGTTAAGCCGGTCGAAGAATTTCAGCGCGTACTCAACAGTGAACTTGAGCACACCGGCAATGTTCTTGTCGCCAACTGTGAACGCCAAGCTTTCCGACCTCAACCGGTCCCCTTTGCAGTCGGGGCACCTCTGAATGCGCATGAAACGCTCATAGTAAGAACGCATCCAGTCCGAGCCTGTGTTAACGTGTCTGCGCTTAATCATGTTGACCAGACCCTCCCAAGTGGAGACCTGGTTGAGACTCCAGTCCCCTCCTCTGCCGGTGTAGCTGAATCTTATGGGCTCGTCTGCGCCGAACAGCAAAGCGTCCACCACTTGCTTGGACAACTCTCTAAGAGGCTTGATAGGGTCCTCGCCAAAATGTCGTACGACGGCCTCCAGTGTGCTGACGCTTATTGTGGTGGAAACGTCTCCGAACCACTCAAATGCTCCTTCATAAATGTTTTTGGAAGAGTCCTTGATTATGAGTTCTGGGACCACTTCCATTATTTCACCCAGACCGTGGCAAGTCTTGCATGCACCGAATGGACTATTGAAGGAAAACATGCGCGGAGAGGGTTCTTCGATGGATACACCGCAAACGGTGCACGCAAATTTCTCACTAATAAGAAGAGGCTCCCCTTTGTCCGGTTCAATCAGAACCAAACCCTTGGTCTTTTCGAGGCTTGTTTGAACAGCTTCCGACAGCCGGCTGTTGACACCGCGCTTTATAACCAGCCTGTCCACCATAACCTCAATATTATGTCGCAAGTTCTTCTCGAGCCTGAAATCATGATCCAGCTTCGCAAGTTCCAGCAGTTCACCGTCCACTCTGACTCTCGAAAAGCCTTCGCTCAAAAGGGTTTGAGGAAGATCTCTAAACTCTCCCTTTGAACCCCTGAAAAGAGGGGCGTACACAGTTATCTTTACGCCTTCACCAAGCTTTGCGACCCTCTCAACTATCTCATCCACTGTCCAACGCGTTATTTCTCTTCCGCAGTTTGGACAATGGGGAATGCCGACCCGTGCGTACAGCAAACGTAGATAATCGTGTATTTCAGTAACGGTCGCAACAATACTTCTGGGATTATGCGAAGAACTGCGTTGCTCTATGGCTATCGCAGGTGACAAACCTTCTATTGATTCCACGTCGGGTTTGTCCAACTGTTCCAAGAACTGTCTCGCATAGGCAGACAGTGACTCTACGTATCGCCTCTGACCTTCCGCGTAAATCGTGTCAAACGCAAGCGAAGATTTGCCGCTTCCACTTACACCCGTAATCACAATGTATTTGTTTCTGGGTAACTCAAGGTCTATATCCTTAAGATTGTGCTGTTTTGCGCCTTTTATGACTATACTCAATTCTTAGGCGACCTCCCTCTTAGCTCCTTTATCTTGTCTCTTAGCTCAGCCGCGCGTTCGAACTGTAACTCTCGAGCGGCTTCCAACATTTGCTCTTCGAGCTGAGCCAAAATCTTCTCCAAATCTTCGCCTTCCAATTTCGCTGAAGAACCTTCTTGGTCAACCACAATCGACCGAATCTCTTTCTGAACGGTCTTGGGCTCTATTCCGTGCAACACGTTGAACTCAACCTGCTTTCTTCTGCGCCTGTTGGTCTCCTCAATCGCTGCCCGAATGGAATCGGTTACATTATCGGCGTAAAGAATCACGCGGCCATTCACATTTCTGGCCGCTCTGCCAATAGTCTGAATAAGCGAGGTTTGACTGCGCAGAAAACCCTCTTTGTCCGCGTCGAGTATAGCTACAAGACTCACCTCTGGCAAATCAAGTCCTTCCCTTAAAAGATTAACCCCCACAACTACGTCGTATTTACCGCGCCTTAGGTCTCTGAGAACCCTGACCCTCTCCAAGCTTTCGAGCTCGCTGTGCAAATAGTGCACCTTGAAACCTCTGAGCAACAGATATTCAGCCAAATCCTCGGCTGATCTTTTGGTGAGCGTTGTTACAAGCGCCCTTTCACCCTTTTTGACGACATGCGCCAATTCTTCCACCAAATCGTCCACCTGGTTTCTAGCAGGCTTAACCGTGAGTTCTGGGTCTACCAACCCTGTTGGCCGAATAATCTGCTCCACAATTTGGGAACTCATCTTTAACTCGAAGGGCCCTGGCGTCGCGGACATAAAGATGACTTGTCCCACTTTGCGCATGAATTCGTCGAACATAAGAGGCCTGTTATCAAATGCCGAGGGCAACCTAAAGCCGTAGTCGACGAGCGCCTGTTTGCGTGACTTGTCACCTTCAAACATTCCCCTTAGCTGAGGTATTGTCACGTGTGACTCGTCTATCACTGTTATGAAGTCCTTAGGAAAATAGTCGAGCAGAGTCATTGGGGTTTCCCCCGGTTCGCGGCCCGTCAGATGGCGCGAATAGTTCTCAACCCCGGCGCAGTAACCCGTCTCGCGAATCATCTCCAAATCGTACTTCGTCCGACTCTCGAGCCTCTGCGCCTCGAGTAGCTTCCCCTGCGACTTCAACTCTTCGAGCCTCTGCTCCAACTCCTCTTCAATCGAGCGCAAAGCGCGCTCAAGCCTCTCCTTCGAAGTCACAAAGTGAGTAGCAGGGAAAACGAACACCGCTTGAGCATCGTCTTTGAATCTCCCAGTCTTTAAGTCAAAGTAGGATATGGAACCAACCACATCTTCTTCGTCCAATTCGAGTCTAACATATGTGTCGTCCGCCGTTCCTATCTCAATCGTTCCTCCGCGAGCCCTGAACTTACCCTTTCCGAGTTCAACATTGTTTCTCTGATACCTCATCTCTACCAAGCGCTTGAAGAGTTTTTGGCGCTCCACTTTTTGACCCACACGCACCTCAAAAGAAGCCTCCCTGTATTCCGCTGGTGAGCCCAGGTTGTAGATACAACTTACACTCGCAACGATCAGCACGTCTCGCCTAGTCAGTAAAGCCTGAGTGGCTCTGTGACGCAGCCTGTCGATCTCCGCGTTTATCTCGGCTTCCTTCTCCACGTAAAGGTCTATCTGAGGAACATACGCTTCCGGTTGGTAATAATCATAATAGCTCACAAAATACTCCACGGCGTTTTTAGGAAAAATCGCTCTGAACTCGGCGGCTAGCTGAGCCGCCAAAGTCTTGTTGTGCGAAATCACAATCGCGGGTCTCCCAGCACGCGCGATCACGTGCGACACCGTCAGAGTCTTGCCTGTTCCAGTGGCTCCAAGCAGTGTTTGGAAACGGTAGCCGCGGCTTAGCCCATCAACCAATTTGTCGATCGCCTGCGGCTGGTCCCCCGCCGGCTCATATTCGCCGGAGATTTCAAACTGCATCAGAAGATACTAGTGGCTGGGAGATTTTAAAAACTTGCCCAACCAACTCACCCGCAAAGGCGAACACGCTGCGGTGAGCGGACGCACTAGTTAACCGAGTAAGGATCTTGAATCCGCCATCAAATTCGCGTCGGCAAGAATACGACTAGAGGTACCACCCGTGGTGGACTCGCATGAACAGAGTTCTACGGAGCCGCCTTCAAACGAATATCACACAAAAAGCCCCACGAAACGATTAACGGCTGCACCAACGCTCAAACGGATGTTTTACCAAAGGCGAGCCTTGAACATATACGAGTGGAGGCTCAGTTTGCTATCCATAAACACATAAATCAAATTATTAGGGACATAAACCGCATAGCCTGCCGATGACACCAGAAGAACTGGAGGTGGTTAAGACAAGGCTCAAACCAAATCGTAGGTTATGAAAAGAGTAATGAATAGGTTCAGTTTGTAATCATTTGTGCAAGAAGCTTTACTCTGAGAGCCCAGAAGGAGTTGAACGCCTTGGATATGCCGGGCGAAACAGCGTCTTCGAAAAACGATGCCGCGACCAAACTTAAGGAAAGGATTTTTACAAGTGTTCTGAGAATCGCGGATATAACTGGTAAACTTTGAGTTTGTGCAACACTTCTAATTCAACGTCTTGCCGCCTCGCGTTTCAAGATTTTTCGCCAAGCGAAGCAGAGTGTTAACTGTGTTCCAGTTTCTAGTGGTGGTGAACACTTTGAGTTTTGTCTCAAAGAAATTGTTGTTCAGCTTGGTTCTACCGTAGCCATTGGGACAGAAAAGATAGACCTCTCTTCCGCGGAGCGCAAACACCTCTCCCTTATCCCTCGCAATGCTGATCTGTTTCAGGGACACACTACTAGGCTCGTCCGACAAAAAGATCACGTAAAGCTTACTATTATCCCTGTTTGGCAAAGGATTGCCCTCGATGACTTTTTGAAATTCATCCCTTGTTCTGATGAAGACGTGAACACCGTAACCCAGCGACTCCAGTATCTTTCCGCTGACAATGCTCGCTATTTTTGAGGCGTTTGTTGTATGAGACTCAAATACAACATTCCCGCTTTGAATGTATGTCTGCACGTTGCTGAAACCCAAACCCTGATACAGTTCTCTTAACGTATTCATGTTCACCTTCTTTTGTCCACCCACGTTTATACCGCGTAGCATAGAAACATAAACAGTCATCGTATAACAATCACACAACGCCTTCCATCCTTAAAAGAATAGGAGACACGGTTCATTCTAAGCGTGCCAACACCCTCACTGTGGGGTGTCCAGAAGTTCTTCCGAATATGAATTTCGAGAAGGTACATAGCAATCTTCGAACTGGCAGTGTTCCAACACCACATTGGAGACACCGAGGTAAGCCTTTGAAATTTTGGGTCACGCTTACAAAGTTGCGCTAAAAGATTAGCTGAACCCCGTTGGCGTCATCCATAGTCGTGACCTCATATTCTGCTTGTAGATAACTGCTGGAACAGCTACAGATGACACACACGTCTACGGTCAGCGTTTGGCCATAACTTTCATTGAACGGTAGAGGTGGATTATAAGTTGTCGCATAATATGGTGTTGCTCGTAGTGACCTCGATATGAAGACTCTCGTAGTTTTTGAATGCCGAGCGATTACCTTCTGCATTTTGATTATAGCCACGCATTTAAAGACCCACCGGCTTCATGCACGGCTTAGTGAGCTGTTGGTTAAAAATTCCTGCTGGTTCTTGAAGCCATCAACTTCCTGAGACTGCATGTGACACGAGATAAAATTTGTTTGAAAACAGAATGGTCGCGAAGCTACTGATAATTTGAGCGAAAACAATCCCTCAATGACCACCCAACCTCTGATTCGCAACTGTAAACCCATTTGCCGCGCGGTTAACCAAAGAATCGGCGTTTCCAGACATCGCTGACAAAGAACCACCGCAAAATGCTCCGCATATAAAGACCAGTGTTGTTCTCCAACCCCACCTACAACAGTTTATGACCAGCAAAATTCACCCTCGCGACCAATTCGACCACACACTAGACACAAGATAAACGCAAAGTAGGCCACGGCACTCAGCCTTGCTTGTTCATCATAGACCAAGACAACTTTGCTCAGAAGTCGCAATTGTAATTATATTTATTGAATGTACAAAACTATGTTTTTTACTTATTAGATAGTTTACTCTACGTAATTCATATAAATCTTAGTAAAGTCTTTAAAACTTTAACTATCGAGCGACAGATTTGTTGAATGCGTTACGAATTTAAAAATGCGAAGCCAAGTGCGGGTGTGCACTCCTCCCGGCTCGAAGCATTTATACCGTTGGGTGAGCTGGCTTAAAAATGACTTCCGCAAATCTGGAGGATGCCTGGGTTGTTGAATTTCTCTCTGAGAAAAGAGTGTTGAGACTCGCCACGGTTGACACCAATTGCTCACCTCATGTGTCGTCGGTTTGGTTCATCTTTGAAAACGGAGTTTTTTGGATCTCAACCGCTGAGGATCGACTCAAAGTCAGAAATATAAGAAGCAACCCCAATGTTTCTTTAATCGTGGACACGGATGAGCCACCCTACAAAGGCATAATAGTGGAAGGCAAATCGGAACTCACAATCGAAAATGTTTTGGAAGTAACAAGAAAAATAGTCAAAAAATACGTTGACCCCGCCGATTTCGATGCAACCATGGAAGAATTGATGCGTGCACCCAGAATACTTATAAAAGTTGAACCACGCAAAGTGATGGACATCATGTCCTATCCGCGTCACTGAAAGTCGATAGTCTTACCCGACCTAGCGTCGACCCATTCGGTTCTGACTCTGTCTTTGAGCACCAATTCGACCCTATACATCGGGTATAGAAAGGGTTGGTATAACTCAACCTCTGAATCTTCTATCAAGCCCTTTATCACTTCGCGAAGCTGTGGTTCAGTAAAGGCCAGCCTTTCAATCTGGGCGTCCCCCATGCTACCGTACTCTTCTATTTGCAAGTTTCTCTCATTTTGCTTTATCTCGGGTATATCAACAACCCTGTAGAAAACCTTGGTTCTGCCCACTCTGCGCGAACCCGCGAGACGTTTCTTTTCAAGGGACACCAGATGAGACCGCACAACTCTATCAGACAGACCAGTCTTGAGAGCTAGGTCCACAACCCCCAAGTAGCTGTCTGTTTCCAAAGATTTCAGAACAGTCACTTCTTCCGCGCCTAGCCCAATCAGTCTTTCAAGTCCCTCTTTGAGGGCAAGAGTGTTGGAGACATCGACTTGGCGCCCCGTGACACCGTCAAACAAGGCAAATCTGGTCTCGAACCTCCACTTGAGAAGTCCAGCCCTGACCCTTGTCCTGATGCCAAGTTGGACCAGTGGTCTCATCACCATCTGAATAGAAGAAACCGTTTCCTCTTGGCCAAAAAGTGGAAAGCTTCTCTCACGCTTAACAATGAGCGCTGCGTCCGATGCTGAAATCAACGCTGGCAAACCCAAACGAATCGCAGAGACCCCGTTGTCCAAACTCGCGTCGGAACCAATCTGCCGAACGGGCTGAGAAGTTTGGCGATAACCGACCTCCTGGTCGGGAACAGTGTCCGTGGACTCTTCGCGTCTTTGACCGACCGCTGTGGCGCGAAGCCATTCCGAGACTAGAGCGGTTCGCTTACTGGGCTCACCCAGTTTGGGGGCGGACCCTCCATGCGGAGTCTCCCTCTCCCGTATTTTTACGCACACCGGCATCGCTGAGAACCCTCCCGCCGCGTAGAAGAAGCCAGGTGGCATGGAAGTGAGCTGCTCTGGTAGCCCGCGACCCGGAAAGAATTGTTCAACGGCTTGCAAATCGTTCTTGAGAACAAGTTTTCCTATGAGTTGGTTGCTACACTGACTCAACACGTTCTTGTCCACCAACGAAGGCCGCTGAGTGCACACCATAATGCCCAACCCTCTTTTGCGCCCTCTTCGTGCGACTTCGCCTATTATCTGAACCCTGTCGCCGAATTGTGGCACAAACTTATCCGCTTCTTCGACAATCAGTAGATAAGGGGTTCTGTGGATGGACACCTGTTCGTAAACGGCTGAGACCAGTCTGCCCACTTTGGCCTGCGGATTATCCGTCTCGGAAACATCCAGCAATATGGGTGGAGCGTCCAAGATGAGTCTGCCGGCCTCTGCTGGGTCAAAACTTCGCCAATTCAGGTCGCAGCCTTCGTCTTCTCCCACCCATACAACCTCGTATTTTTGTTTTAACCCTGAGTGCTCACCTTCTGTGTCAACCAATGCAAAGGGAACGTGGCTCTTACACAACTCCTCGCACACAACGCCGACCGCGTAGCTCTTCCCGCTTCCGCTGGCCCCCAACACACAGGTTCTACCCGTCACCAAAAGGTCCGCGTCCACTTCAAATGGTTTCCCGTCCAAAGAACCGAGACGAATGGGCGGCATGTTTAGAATCCGTAATCACCACAACTCTTATAAATTCAATGGAACCTCTTTGCAAGCGGCTAAGCCGCATTTGCCAAGACCTGCATGTAATCATGATCCACGAGTATTTCTGGGGTTAGACCAAAAATTCTGATCCAACGTACCTACAAACTGTCACGCTGCGACGCCGCACTCTTTCTGAATATCTTGCTGAGCGTGGTAGCGGCCGTTATCAAACCCATATGCGTGAACGCCTGCGGAAAATTGCCAAGAAAAGCTCCGCTTTTTGGGTCCACCTCTTCAGAGAACAAACCCAAGTGGTTGGTGTGGCTCAAAAGAGAGTCCATGAGTTTTTCTGCTCTATCCAACTCACCCGCCATGGTAAGGCAGTTGACGAGCCAAAAGCTACATATGAGAAAGGCTCCCTCTCTCCCCGGTAAACCGTCTTCAGAGGTGTACCTGTAAAGAAATTTTTGATTCGACAACAGTTCCCTCACTGTTCGCTTTATTGTAGAAAGCATTTTGGGGTCCTTTGCACTGATGAATCCCACCTGTGGCATCAGTAGATTTGCGGCATCGAGCTCTTTGGAGCCGTATGAGCGTACAAAACTCTGAAGAGATTCATCCCAACCTCGACTCAAAATGTCGTCTCGGATCCTGTCTCTCAGCTCCTTCCATTTTTCCAAGTTTTCGTTGAACCCTATGGCTTCGGCTATTTTTACGGCTCTGTCAACCGCCACCCAGCACCACATCTTAGAATACACGAAGTGTTCGACTCTGCCACGCACCTCCCATATCCCGCAGTCGGGTTTAACCCAGTCTTCTTCTACCGCTTCGAGTAGTGGTATAACCAAATTTTTGAAAATCTTCTTCTCTATTCCTCCTCCGTGTCTGTGCGAAAAATAAAGCGCGTCCAAAAGTATTCCGTACACGTCCAGTTGAAACTGATCCCACGCTCCGTTTCCCACTCTCACAGGCGAGGAGTCCTTGTATCCATTCAGACTTGTTAGTAGAAATTCTGAAAGATCCCTCTCCCCCCCTATTCCCAACATGATCTGTAGGTTGCCACCCGTCAGATAGAAAATGCTTGTAATCCAGCGCAAATATCTTTGGGCTTCCTTATCATGGTTCAAAGAATGTAGGGCCCACAGAACAAACGACGAATCCCTAATCCAAGAATATCTGTAATCCCAGTTCCTGACGCCCCCAATTTCTTCTGGGAGACTCGTGGTGGGCGCAGCGATTATTGCTCCCGTGGGCTCGTAGACGAGTAGTCTGAGCGCGAGTGCTGAGCGCAGAACCTGCTTTTTCCATTTACCGTCATATCTACAGCTGGAGACCCACTTTTCCCAGAACTTTCTGGTTTCCTCTAACTTGATATCCGTATAGGTCTCGGCCGAATGATGCACTTTTACTCCTCCGTATCTTAGAACCAAGTCGACAACTTGGTTTCTTTTGACATCAAGAATCCTCTTAACCATTCCTTGCTCAGATGTTTCAAACTCGAGCTGAGTAAGCAAAGCAAGAGCCTGCCTCGCATTGGGATCCTTCGAAACAAAGGAGTAACCCAGACCCTTGAGTCTATGAACGGTGGGCACCGCTGCGCCGTAGTTGAATCTGGGCATCAAACAGATTTCGAGACTTTGAGTGCCAGCCAAACACGTAATTCTTCTGTGTATTTCACCAGACGAGACGATGGTGCCAGCCGCTTTAAAGCAGGGCATAAAATCCGTTATACTTACCGTCCCATTCCGCGTTTTGAACTCTGTGACCAAGATGTTGGTCAACTCTTCATAGTATTGGCAACAACTGAAGCGTTCAGCGGTGGGCATTATCCTAAAACTTCCTCCTTTTTTTAGGTCCAGTATTGCGGCGAAGACGCTTGGAGAATCAAAACGTGGAAGGCACAGCCAGTCAATCGAAGCATCTGTTCCCACGAGGGCACAGGTCTTAAGGTCACCTATTATTCCGTAATCCGAAATGGGTTTATACTCTGCCAGCAGCCTGCGCCTTTGTGAGGTCCTCCAATTACGTTCGGATGTAAGCTTTGAATCTTTTTTTCTACACTCCGTCTTAAAATTGTGCGACTGAAACACCACACTTCACCTCATATGATAGGAGTAACTCGGCGAACCAATTTAAGTCTTTGAGACCCAATACTGACCTACGCAAAGTCGTACGCATCGAAATTAAGACCAAAGCTCTGAGACCCAGCACAGTCAAAAACTCCGAACCAACGCAGCCCTTTCTGCACGTTTTGACAAAAACAGAAAAGACCTCGATCGGTTAAGCGGGTCAGTAGGTTGACACGACGGTGAATCAATGGGCTGAACCCGTCTCAGAGACTCGGCGCCACCTCTTTGGAAAAGAGGGCCAACATTTCAAGCTCTTTCTTTCTGTCACCCAAAAGGTGCGTGGAGAGCACGTGATAGTTGACTCCCAACTCTGTGTAGGAGGTGAGTCTCTCGGTAACCGAGGAGGGGTCTCCCACAATGGCTCCCGCCGAAAACTGTTCGGGTGTTTCACCAAACATTTGGGCTATGTGTTCGACCTTTGCCTGAGCTTTGTGTCGATTCTCATCCAAAAGTAACGCAAGGTGCGATGCCAAAGTGAAAGTTGCGTTTCTACCGTCTTGTCTAAGCGCCTTTTTTAAAATGGGCAATCTCTCTTTATACTCATCCAAAGTAAGGTCTGTGGGAACCCAGCCGTTCCCATAGCGCACCGCCCTTTGAATCGCGGCGCGGCTGTTTCCACCCACCCACACCTTGGGCGCCATGGATTCAGACAAACGGGAATTCAACTCGAACCCTTCAAAGCGGAAAAACTCCCCCTTGAAATTCACGGAGTCCTTGCTCCAAGCTTGGCGCATCACGTTGAGACATTCGTCTGTGACTCGCCCTCTCTTTTCGAATGGAACACCTAGCGCTCCAAATTCGTTGTCTCTCCACCCAACCCCCACACCCAATACGAGTCTACCGCCCGAAACCTGCTGGAGAGAAGACACGGTTTTGGCAGTAACCAATGGGTGACGTAGCGGCAAAATATACACGCAGGTGCCTATGGAGATGCCGGAAGTGGAAGCAGCAAAGATGGACAACACCGTGAGCGGATCCAAGCGCTGAGAGCTTATACTATCAGCCAAAAAAACTCCTTCAAAACCGAGTTCTTCCAGCCTCATTGAAAGCTTAGATAAGGAGCTGGCGTCGTCACTCTCCAAAACACCAGTGTGAATTCCTACTTTTACACCCATTTTACCCAATTATTAATTCCAACACTTCGTCAAAAATCTTTTGAGGGTAATCCCAAGGAAGTCTTTACGCTCAAAAAATGAGAATCGGCAGCCCCCTATAAGGGGGGATCCAGTACCAGTATTCGAGCTGGTTTTCACTCCTGAAACTTTTTATAGGCTGTCGCAAACAAGATGTGTGGACAACTCGGCGGTCGCCAACATCTTTGAAGAGCTCGCGGACCTATTGGAGCTAAGCGGCGAAGAAACTTTTAAAGTAGCCGCCTATCGAAGAGCTGCAAAGAATATTAGAGTTCTGAACAACAGTCTTGAGGAAATTTGGAAGAGAAACGGGCTCTTGGAGATACCAGGAGTTGGGGAAGCGATAGCCAAAAAGATCGATGAAATTCTTAGAACTGGAAAACTGGGTCTGCTGGAAAAGACACGCTCAAGTGTTCCCGAAGCGCTACTCGAATTGAGAAGCATGCCATTTATCGGACCCAAGACGGCTCAGCTGTTGTACACAAAGTATGGCATCAAAAGCAAGGCGGAACTACTCGCTAAGTTGCGAGATGGTTCGTTGGTTGCGGAGGGCTTCTCTAAGAAGATGGCTGATAAGATTCTTGAAAACGTGCGAAAAATTGGCGAAGGCACTTCGAAGATGCTTCTAATCGAGGCCATGGATGCAGCCTATAATCTGCTGGATTCCCTGCAATCAAAAGACGGATTCGAATACTATGTCTGCGGAAGCATCAGACGCGGAAAAGACCTCGTGGGCGATGTGGACATAGTGGTTTCGGCGAAAATGGAAGGTTCCACCCTGCTCGACATTGCAAGCAAGCTTGACAGTGGAAAATTTATTGCGAAAGGAGAAAACAAGCTTTCTTGGGTTTCGCCCAAAAACGTACAGTTCGACTTCAGATTGGCCAAACCGGACAACTTGGGTGCTATGATTATGTATTTCACGGGTTCAAAGGAACACAATGTTAAGCTGCGCACCTATTCGCTCCAGAAGGGTTTCAAACTGAGTGAATATGGATTGTTTGACGAAAAGGGAGTTCTGGTAGCTGGCAAAACCGAGGAGCAGGTTTTCTCCAAGCTTGGACTCCAATACATCGAGCCGGAACTCAGAGAAGATACCGGTGAAATTGAGGCTGCGACCATCAATTCCCTTCCCGAATTAATTAACGAGGCTACGATTCAAGGAGACACACACGTCCACACGAACTGGTCCGACGGTGACAACTCGCTGGAAGAAATGGTCACCGCAGCAGAGAAACTCAGTTATAAATACATAGTGATCACGGATCACTCTAAAGGAGAGAGAATAGCGAATGGAATGAGCGAAGAGCGGTTGAAGCGGCAGGCCCATGAAATCGAAAAGATTCGCAGCAAACATGGTTCAATATCGATTCTCCACGGCTCCGAAGTCAACATTCTGAGAGAGGGGAAACTGGACTACGACGACGATGTGTTAAAAAATTTGGATTTTGTTGTGGCCTCGCTTCACCGAAAGTTTTCCGCTTCGACTCAGCTACTCACTGAAGCTGTGCTCCAAGCGTTCGAAAACAGATATATGGACACCCTCGGCCACCCCACGGGTAGACTGCTTGGCAGACGAGGAGAAAGTGGAGTCGATTTGGAGAAAATCATAGCGAAAGCCAGAGCCACGGGTAAATATCTCGAAGTGAATGGTCAACCGAGGCGGATGGATTTACCGTATAACTGGATCAAAAAGGCTGTTGAAGAAGGTGTCACACTTACACTGTCAAGTGACGCCCACACAACTGGTGAATTATTGAACATGCAGTTCGCGGTCAAAAATGCCAGAAGGGGATGGGTGGCACCAAAAAACATTCTGAATTCAAGCAAATCCTTCAAGAACTCTGGACACTGATTTTAACCGAAACCGATATATGAGTTCTTCATCTCTACAAAATCGGGTTCTCCATGTTGAAACTCGTTGATCTTCACGAAGATTTTGCAGTTACTTCACAAACAGTTGACGTGAGGAAGGATTCCAAACAATCCAGCGTTGAGACACTCAAAAATTTGGGTGACTGTCTAATCTTCTCAGTTCTCTTTCCGCATATTAATACTTGGGACGAAAAGACGGAATATTTAACCAAGAAGTACGGATTTGTAACACACTCAACGCAGCCGCTTCTGCAAGTGTTGATTGAACAACTGAAATTCTATTTGTACCTTGAACGCACAGGTTGGGTCTCACTGATAAGAAAAAAAGAAGACCTGAACAGGCAGGGCACAAAGTTTTTGCTTGCAATGGAAGGGGTGGACGTACTCTCCGACCCGTACGACGCGTATCTATTAAAACAGCTCAACGTTTACTCTGTCGGTTTAACATGGAACTATGACAACAAGTTCGCTGCCTCTTGCATGTCAAAAAAGGACTACGGCTTGACTGGTTACGGCGAGGAACTGGTTCAACTTTGCAACAAACTGGGAATGCTAGTGGACCTAGCCCACGCGAGCAAGCAGACAATCATCGACACGGCGAACGCCTCTAAGAAGCCCGTAATAGTATCTCACACCAACGCCAAGAAACTGAGAGACCACGTTAGAAACCTCGACGACGATTGCATAGAAGCCGTGGTAAAAACCGGAGGAATAATAGGTGTCACAGCGATCCCCAACACTCTAAGCGAAAACGCCAATATTTCAGACATAGTTCGACACGCAAACTATATAGGTGAAAACTTCGGTTGGAAACACGTGGCTTTGGGAACAGACTTTTTGGGAATAGACACCACGCCAAAGGACTTCGAAGACGTGTCCAAAGTGGCCAAACTAAGAGAACTACTGGGGCCGCATGCAGAGGACGTGTTGTGGAAGAACGCTTATGAGATACTACAAAAAACCGTAGAGTAAACCCTTTTCCGCACGGAATCATTGAAACCACCGGCTGAATCGTGGGACCATGGGGTAGCGCGGAACAATTGGATTCTATTATTTGTGAAGCGGGTGCGAATCCTTTTCTTCCTCTCCCTAAGCTCTTCTACTCTTCGAGAAAATGGCTGACCCGACAGGATAGAGCTACGCAAAGTTAAGAAAGGTCATATTCAGACCCTGTTAAAGCACCACCCTCCGAAGAAATGGCGAACACTTAACCCTTCTTTTAGCACATTGTCCTCAATAGTTTGCTCCCATAAACATGTCTCTGCGAGCTCTGTTTGGACATTGACCACGGTACTGACTTGATGAATAAAAATCCATTATGTAGGCAGAATTCAAAAACCGATGGGGCTGCTTGCGTTTAAGTGCGAACACGGATTCCGTTCTAAAGTATATAAAATCATTATTTCTATATACTCTATTTGGCAAATATTTATAATTGGCTCCGAATACCAAAATTGACGACAGATGAATCATATCAAAAACGTCTCAAAGAAAAAAGCAGTGAGCGCAGGCACAGCCGCAATAGTGGTAGTGGCGATAATTGTCGTTGCAGCCATAGGCGTATACCTGACAATGGTGCACTCGCAGAACGGCGGCACGACGCCAAGCTCACAGAGTTCGGGTACATCGTTTCAGAGCTCAACCGTCACGCAGACCGCTAGCCAAACATCGACGACCACAACCGGACTGCCGGCTACGCTACCCCCAGAAACGATTTCAGAGACAGGTTCCACACTCTTATACCCACTGTTCAATCTATGGGTACCCAACTTTACTTCAATGTATCCTAGCGTCAAAATCAACACAGCTGGCACCGGAAGCGGTACCGGAATTTCAAGCGCCGAAACCGGAACTGTGCAGATAGGCGCATCCGACGCCTACATGTCAAACTCGCAGATAGCGCAGTACCCCAGCATACTGAACATTCCTCTTGCAATATCAGCGCAAGGAGTGTTTTACAATATACCCGGTATCCCGAACACCATGCATCTCAATTTATCGGGTCCTGTGTTAGCAGGAATATACAACGGCTCGATAACTTATTGGGACTCGCCTCAAATCTCGGAACTGAATCCAGCTGCTGCCAGCCTCTTGCCGCATCAGCTAATAATCCCCATTCACAGATCCGACGGAAGCGGTGACACCTTTATATTCACGCAATATCTATCATTCTCCACTCCTTCATGGAACAAATCGATTGGCTTCGGAACAACAGTGAGCTGGCCTTCTATTCCAAACGCACAAGCCGCACTGGGAAACGGTGGAATGGTTCAAGCCGCCCAGCAAAACAGGTATTCAATAGCATACATCGGCGTCAGCTATTTGAACAACGCCGAACAAGCGGGACTTGGATACGCCTACCTCGAGAACAGAGCTGGGAACTTTGTAAACTTTAGTCCAGAAAACATTCAGGCTGCAGCTAACGCTATGGTTCCCAACACACCCAAAGACGAGAGAATCTCGCTGATATTCGCACCAGGAGCGGATTCCTATCCAATAATCAATTATGAATACGCGATTGTGTCAAAGAACCAACCAAACGCGGACGTAGCCTTGGTTATTAGAACGTTTCTCACGTGGGCGGTTTTATCACAGTACGGAAACTCGCCTTATTTCCTTAACCAAGTACACTTTATACCATTGCCACAATCGGTTGTTCAGCTGAGTGAAGAACAGATAGCCGAAATAGGTGCCCAATAACTCCATGAACCCACGAGTGTATGACAGGATATACGGCTCCGCGACGGCTCTGTGCAGCGCAACCTCCATCCTCTTTATTTTTGTAATAGGCCTTGTGCTTCTGACATACAGTTACCCCTCAATAGTAGTCAATGGGATAAGGTTTTTTACGACTGTCACTTGGAACCCCGACTTAAGCGGAGCTGTGACAACTCTAAATGGATTCAAAACCATGTCCAACGCCTCTTATGGAATATTGGTGTTTGTGACTGGAACACTGATTACTTCTGCACTCGCCTTACTCATCGGTGTACCAGTTGCAATTGGAATAGCGGTTTTTCTAACAGAAGTGGCTCCCCCCAAACTTTCAGCTGTCGTGTCTTTTTTGGTTGAGCTCTTAGCTGGTATACCAAGCGTTGTGTACGGATTCTGGGGATTCTTGGTGCTTGGACCCTTTCTGCTTCAAACATTTGAACCGTTTCTATCTGAGCACCTCTATTTCATACCGGTTTTTGATGGCCCAGTCTACAGCTCGGGTTTGCTGGCATCCGGAATCATAGTAGCGCTGATGATAATTCCAATAATTGCTTCGATAAGCCGAGACGCGATGGCTCGAACACCCAAAGAGTTGAAAGAGGGGGGTAGAGCGCTGGGTCTTACCGACCACGAAGTAACCACAAAAATCGTGTTCCCGTATGCCAAGTCGTCTATATTCGGCTCAATCATGCTGGGGTTAGGCAGAGCGCTCGGTGAGACCATGGCGGTCGCAATGGTGTCAAACTCGGCTATAAATGAGCTTCCAAAGACCGCGTTTTATCCAATCAATACAATGGCAGCTTTTATGGCTCAGTCTCTGGACAGTGCCTTCACGGATCCAAGCGGCATGTATGTTCACTCTTTGGTAGAAATGGGACTGGTTTTGTTGGCGATCACCATGATTGTAAACGTGCTCGCGAGGTTTCTAGTAAGACAGGGCTTCATATCTGGGGCGGAAACCGTGGTGAGAGTCTGATGGACACGGATTTTCACAGAAATGCTTCGAAAAAAACTCTGTCAAACACGATAATTGATCAACCTACGAAAACATGGTACGATTCTGCGGTAACCTCCAACTACAAACTGAGAAGACTCAGAGACAAATTCGTCAAGAGCTTTACAATCGTGTGTGTGGTCGCAGTGCTATACCCATTGTCCTCTATGTTGTATATGTTTGTGTATAAAGGAGCCACATTAATCTCTCTTAGTACAATAACTCAGCCTACAATTGGAAGTTCTTCCTTTGTAAGTGGGGGACTCGCCAACGCCATCGAGGGTACCCTTCTACTGTTGGGAATAGGTTCGAGCGTCGCGGTCTGCTTGGGGGTGATGGGAGGAGTGTACATCGCCGAGTTTTCGCGGAACAGTAGCCTTGCGAAGGGTATTCGCTTCGGAGTCGACGTGTTGGCAGGTGTCCCTTCAATTGTGCTTGGCTATGTGGGCTTTCTTCTATTGGTAATCTACTTCGGTTGGGGATACTCCGCGCTGGCTGGTGGACTCACACTGTCAGTGTTTATGTTTCCTTATATTATAAGAACAACAGAACTCGCCTTAAGAAAAGTACCAGATGAGGTTAGAGAGGCAGCCAAGGCGTTGGGCAGCAACAATGCGACCGTAGTGAACAGACTCACCCTCAGATTTGCCTTACCCGGAATAATAACTGGTATACTTCTCGCAATAAGCATTGGTTTGGGTGAGACAGCCCCGCTGCTGTATACGGCCAGCTTCTCAAACTATGTGCCCTCCGCACTTCTCCAGTCCCCAGTGGGATATCTAACTTACGTGGTATACGTTTTTTCACAGCTTCCCTCTGCAGAGGCGCACAGCTTAGCCTACCAAGCATCCTTCTTACTAATAGCGATCATAGTGACGCTGAACTTTGCGGCAAGGGTGTTAGTGCAGAGATTTTCCAAGGTGACCTAACACATTAGGTGTGACCGCATTATGGAAGCGAAGTTTGGTTTTGGAAGAACAAAAAACAACGACTCACAGCTCAAAGGGGAGAGACCTGATAATGAACATGATGCGAGGACAAGTGGTCAGGGCCAAGAATCAATGATCAATATTTCAGACTTACACGTATATTATGGTAGACTTCACGTTTTAAAGGGTATCAATCTGAAGATCCAAGAAAGAACCACTACGGTAATCATGGGTCCTTCAGGCTGTGGAAAAACCACCTTAATTAGGACGCTCAACAGAATGAACGACGACTTACCCAACTTCAGGGTTTCTGGCGTGATAACCATTCAAGGCTTCGATATCTACTCCGAAAAGGTTGACCCAACACTTCTAAAACTCAAAGTCGGCATGGTGTTTCAAAAACCCAACCCTTTCCCAGTATCCGTATTTGACAACGTTGCCTTCGGCCCCAAGATACACCGCTTGGCAAAGAGCAGGAACGAATTGGAGTCAGTCGTTCAAGAAAGTTTGGAAAGAGCTGGTCTCTGGGACGAAGTCAAAGACAGGCTGGAGGAAAACGCTTTGAAGCTGTCAGGCGGTCAACAGCAGAGGTTGTGCATTGCGAGAGCACTCGCTGTTAAACCACAAATTCTCTTACTGGATGAGCCAACCTCCTCGCTTGACCCAAGCTCGGCAATGAAAGTAGAGGAATTGATTGTGCGGCTCAAAAAAGACTACACGGTGATTCTTGTGACCCATAACATGCAGCAGGCTGCCAGAGTCGCAAACACAGCAGCCTTCCTATACAACGGGGAACTCATAGAGGTGGGTGAGGCTCCAAAAATATTTGAGAACCCCGACAAAACGCTTACAGAGCAATATATTAGCGGTAGACTGGCATGATTTTACAAAAGACTTTGAATGGGTGAGCAGTGTGGCTAGACTTATGGATGTTGGCTTAGAAAAGCTTTCCAACTTGCTACTCGAAATGGCGGACCTATCCCAGAAGTCCGTTTCCGCCTCTGTTGAGGCGTACAACAAAAATTCGGTGAGCCAAGTCTTTGAGTGGTCAGAAAAGCTGAGAGACCTGCACAATGAGGTTGGAGAGTTAGCCGTGGAAATAATCGCCAGATACCAACCAGTAGCATCGGATTTACGTTTTGTAAGGGGTTCTATGGACATCTCCTACGGTTTTACTAGATTTGGAAGATACGCCTATGACATCGCCCAAGTATTAGAAGCGTTCGAAAACATATCGAATTGCGACCACACCTTGATTCAAGAGACCACGGATACCACACAACAAATGATTCGTATGAGCATAGAATCGTTCACTAAAAAAGACACCGAACTCGCCGAAAGGGTTAAGAAAATGGACGATTTGGTGGACGACAAATATAGGAAACACATTTTTAATGTTATTCATGGACAGGGCTTCAACGTTCAATGCGTAGTGTCGACCACGCTTATACTGCGCTACCTAGAAAGAATAGCTGATCATTCAGCTTGTATTGCGGACTCGGTAATATACATAATCACTGGACACTGACACAAATACTCAAACCGTCAGACCTGTCTACGATGCTTTTGTTGAACTACGCCACTTGGATTTTGAAACTTCCAATCCATCGACTTTTAGCACCTGATTCCCACTGAACACTTTTCAAAACACATGCTTATTTGATTAGGCCGTATCCCTCGTCTAATACGAGTTCAGCTATATCTCCAGCGTAATCCACTATTCTCCCAATGTGATAAAATACCAGAAGGTTCTTGGCCCTTTTTTCGGCGGTGGTCAACTGCAGAATACTTTGTCTTAGATCGGCGCGTTTCCTAAACACTTCCAAGAGCCCACCTGTACTCTTGTTCGCATATACACTCACAGACTCGGCGAGTAAACCAGCCACTTGATAAGCGATTTTTGCAATTCCATCCGGTATCCTTGAATTATGAGCCATTTTTGATTCGCCCCAGACAGTAGCGGCTGAAACCGCGTGGTCAACGCATCTTTCCAAAAATCGGAACACCATGAGCGAATCGTGTGCAGAGATCATGTTAAAGTCAGAAGAGGCAGCTGTGGATGGATTGGACAAACCTTGGCGTAAGCGTCTTGCAAACATAAAGTTCAGACGGTCTGCGTCTTCGTCGATTTCGCTAAGAGTCGTAGCGGAAATAGTCGTGGCTGACCCGAAGCTCAACTCTAATGCCGACTTTACGAGCAAACTCATTCTGCTGAGTCCGGTTTCGAGCACTAGTGCTTTCGGTTCAGCCGCCAACTCAACTTTTATAAGGGCCGGAGCTTCTTCGACCACTTCAAAACCCACTAGTCTTCTGACAGCTCTCCTTATCGCTAAACGAACGTCTTCTGAGAAATAGCCGGTTGGCGACAGTGCAACCTCGTCGAAACCGTCCAAATATGCCGCAACCAACATTTTGGCTGCCATGTCGGCGTCATCCTCCACACTGAGCCGGACGACCTTCTTTTCTAGCTTGGGCGGCGACACTATTAAAGAACCGTCAGGAGTTTCTATGACCAATAGTTTGGATTTCGGGGTTATCTTACTACGCTCCGCCCAAGTCTTCGGAAGAGACACCGTGAAAGTGGAGGTGCCCACTAGCTGGACTGAACGAAAGCCGGAAAAGCGCTGGTCCATCTATATTTCAATATATATTTAATGCACGATAAATATAAGAATTATTGGAAATATAGTCTCGTACGGCATTTTTCTTAGTAACCGAACAAGAATTTCGATGGTTGAGGAATTTGCGACCATACATCGACCAAGCTGTTTTCACGTTCGCAAGAGCCGTATGGAGGCTTCGACCAGCTTTTTGAACGTCGGTGCAGGTAATCCATGCTAAGAAAAACCAGCGGTTAAGCATCAAGGGTGGATGCATACAACCTAACACACCAATGCAACGCGTTTCATACTGTTGGTACAGCCTTATTATCATGAGTGGCATACAAAGCAATATTTTGCGCGGCATGGCACGCGGGATTAGCGATTATACGGTTATCGATAATAGCAATCATGGTCCGCTAGCAACGCTTTTTATGGTTCGTAAAATTGAATGAAAGATGCCAAGATTTATTCGAGCTTGCAAAAGACAGGATGTCGACAAAACACCCGTTTGGTTCATGCGTCAGGCTGGAAGATATCTGCCTGGCTACAGAAAACTGAGGGAAAACTACTCGCTCTTCGAGTTAATAAGAAATCCTCGATTGGCAGCCAAAGTTGTTGAAGAACCAGTTCACGCATTTGGTTTTGACGCAGCAATAATTTTTGCGGACATAGTTTTACCTCTTACAACTATGGGTGCTGAGGTAAGTCTAAAGGAAAAGGTCGGTCCAGTCTTCAGCAAACCAGTTCGATCCCGAGCGGACGTGGATAGACTGGTTTCCGGTGAACCAAGCAAACAGCTCGGGTTCGTGTATCAGCAAATAGGAATACTTAAGCAAAGCTTACCGCGTGTTCCCTTGATAGGTTTCTCGGGAGCCCCGTTTACGTTGGCGGCCTATTTGGTTGAGGGTGGATATTCAAGGAACTTTGAGTCGGCCAAGTCTTTTATGTATGGAAACACCGAAGCATGGCGTAAGCTCATGAAAATGCTCACAGAGTCAATCATAGACTATGTTAGGGCACAGGTCAAAGCGGGGGTTGACGCCGTCCAACTTTTTGACAGTTGGGTTGGCTCGCTCAGTCCAGCGGATTACTCTGAATTCGTCGAGGAGTACGTAAGCCAGATACTTGCGGAAATAGATGGTGTGCCCCGAATATACTTCGGAACATGCACGGCCGGCTTATTGGACAGATTCTCTAAACTTGAGGCAGACGTGATAAGTGTGGACTGGAGAGTAACAATTTCTGAAGCATGGCGTAGACTGGGACACGACAAAGCGATTCAAGGAAACCTTGACCCGTCAGCGCTTCTGGGCGGCAAGCAAATTTCGCTTAGAAGATCCAAGGAAATACTGGATGATGCGGATGGTAGACCCGGCCATATATTCGGACTGGGACACGGAGTCCTACCAGAAACGGATCCAGCCGTAGTGGGAGAAGTCGTGGATTTCGTGCATCACTATGAACTGAGGTGAGAAATTTGGAGAAAACAGCTGTTCTAATGATGGGTTACGGTAGCCCTTCGAGCCTTGACGAACTCGAAAAATACTTATCTGGCATTGTCAGGTCGAAAAAACCCTCAAAGGACATGTTGGAGGACTTCAAAAACAGATATAGAAGTATTGGGGGTCGTTCACCGATGAATGAAATAATGGAGAGGCAGAGAACTTCTCTCGAAAAGAGGCTCCGCGATTCTGGTTTGGAGGCCGAAGTTTTTATTGGCACAAAGCACTGGCAACCCTCCATACGGCAAGCGCTTGACCAAATAGAGCAAAAAGAATTTAAGAAAGTCGTGGCACTGCCGCTTTCCCCTTACGACTCTGTTTGGATCATGTCCTCTTATCAAAGGGGTGTGGACGAGGCTCTGGGAGGAAGCGAACCGCGATTCGAACTGGTCTGGGTCAAGGGTTGGAACAGAAACCCCTTTTTCATAGAATATTGGGCTCAAAGCGTGCGTCAAGCAATGGGGAACCGGAAACTACCGATTCTCTTTTCGGCTCACAGTCTACCCACAAAGATGTTGGAGTATAATGACAGGTATCCCGAAATCCTCAGGGAAACTTCGAGTCTTATAGCTGAGAAAGCGGAGCCGACTTACTGGGAGTTCACCTATCAAAGTGCAGGGGACGAGTCGGACGCTTGGCTCAAGCCAGACATCAAAACGAAATTGGCGGAGTTCAAAAACAGGGGTTTCGACGACGTGGTGGTAGCATCAATAGGCTTCGTGTTTGACCATTTAGAGGTTTTATACGACCTTGACGTGCTGGCGAAGAACTACGCTGACAGAATCGGGATCAGGATGCACAGAGCGGTGCAACCCAACGATCATCCCCTGTTCATTGAGGCGTTGACCCAAGAAGTGCTAAAAGCCGCAGCGGCTTTATAGATGTTGCAACGTGGGTAGTCTTGCGTCGCGTTTACTGCGAAACCATCTCCAAATTCTTGGAGCTACCAGACGTCATCGAAAGAGTGGTGAGCCTGAGTCCCGCGGTTACGGAAACCCTATTCATGCTTGGCTTAGAAGATAGGGTGGTGGGCGTAAGTGCGTTCGATGTTCACCCCGAAGAAGCAAGGAAAAAACCCGTTTTGGGTAGTTACAGCACGACCAACATTGAAAAATTGGCTTCGCTGAATCCACAACTGATTTTTCTTACAACTGGATATCAACGAGAACTCGCGCTGAGGCTTTCCCAGAAGTTCGCGGTTTACGCCGTCGAACTACCAGTCACTGTGGCTTCAATAGTAGACATGGTCGTCAAAGTTGGTCTAATTGTAGGAGAAGACAGGGCGGCGAGAAGCCTTGAAAGGAAACTCATGCGCAAAATACTAGAAGTCAAAGCTGTGTGCGAAAAAAAAGTATACGTCGAAATAGACTTGGGTGGACCCGTGACATTTGGAGCGTACAGCTACATAACAGATGCTTTGAACCTGCTTGGCGCACAGAATATTTTCTCTGACCATTACTGTGAATGGGAGACACCAGACTTCGAACTTGTCAAAAGATTGAACCCCGACGCAATAATATACGAAGAGAAAATGTTCAGAAAAATCGACGAAGAGGAAATACGCAGAAAACTGGTGCAAAGAGGATGGGCCGAGCTCAGCTCAATCAAAAACAAGAAGTTGTTTGTCACTCCCGGCCCATATGACCTGATAGCTCACCACGGCCCCAGCTTTATTACGAAAGCTCTTCCTTGGATAAACAAAGTGTTATCCTGCGGTGATTCCTGATTACTCGTCGAAACAATAGTGCATGAAAATATGCTGGCTCAGCCAAACCATACTAGATGTCAAGACTTGGAAAGTTGTGAGCTTCCATATCATCAACGCGTCGCGCTTTGAACTTGTAGCTCACCGGCGAAATGGCAGGACACAAGTGAACCGTCCACATCTCTAAGGTCTGGCTCTTGCTCCGAGCACACATTTTGCGCGTAGGGACAACGAGTATGAAACCGGCAGCCGCTGGGAATCCTTCTGGCACTTGGAATTTCACCTTTCAGCAAAACCTTCCTGTTCAAGTCACCGAGTATTCTGGGAACCACGGATATCAACGCTTGAGTGTAGGGGTGAGATGGACACTTGATGACCCTGCTGGCCGCACCTTCCTCCACCACCTTACCCAGATACATAACAGCCATTCTGTCTGCTATCTGAGCCGCAACCGCCAAGTCGTGAGTGATAAGCAGAAATGTCGTTTCAAATCTTCTGTTGAACTCTTTGATAACGCCGAGTATCTCCGAACGCAGAGAAACGTCCAACATGGACACAGGTTCGTCGGCAACCACAAATTCTGGATTCAAAATCATGGCTCGCGCTATGGCAACTCTCTGACGTTGACCGCCACTCAGCTCGTGAGGGTAACGGTCTAAGAATTTTTCGGGCGGACGAAGACCAGCTAGGGCAAGCGACTCAACCACGTTTTCTTTGCGACCACCCAAGCCGTTCACTTGCAGGGGTTCGGACACTATTTCGGAAACGGTCAGCTTAGGGTTCAGCGAACCATAAGGGTCCTGATAAATCATCTGCATTCTCCTTCTAAGCGGCTTCAGTTTTCTTGAATTCAATTTGTCTATTCTTTCGCCGTTGAACCAAATTTCACCGCGGGTGGGCTTTTCGAGCATCACCAAAAGTCTTCCAGTGGTGGTTTTGCCCGAGCCCGACTCACCCACCAACGCCACGATTTCTCCCTTTCTGACCTCCAGATTGATGCCATCAACCGCGCGAACATACTCGCGTTTCTTTCGGGTTAGTACTTCGATCGGTGAACGTCGAACATCGAAGTGTTTGCTGAGATTTCTGGCTTCTACTAACCACTCGCTCAGTTTGTTTTACCTCCAACCAGTATACACGCCGCATAATGATTCGAATCAACGTATCTCGGGACATTGTCAAAGGATTCGCAACCCTGTGTTGCAAGCCTGCATCTGGGACGAAAACGGCAACCGTTAAGAGGATTCAAAGGATCGGGGGGGTCTCCCGGAATAGACCCACTTTCTTTGCCAACGTTGTCCACCGAAGGAATAGAAGCGAGCAGCGCTTGGGTATACGGATGGGAAGCGCTTCTTACGACGGCTTGCGTTTTACCCACTTCAACTATTTTGCCCGCATACATCAAAGCGATTCTGTCGGCCACTTCGGAAAGCAGGGCCAAGTCATGGCTAATAACTATTATGCTTATCCCAAACTTGTCCCTAAGGGAGCGCATAAGACTCATTATTTGAGCTTGGGTCATTACGTCCAGCGCAGTGGTTGGCTCATCAGCTATCAGCAAATCGGGGTTGGTGGACAACGCCATGGCAATCGCAACTCTTTGCTTTAAGCCGCCGCTCAACTCATGCGGATAATTTCTGCCCTTCGACGGTTCCACTCCTACCTGCGAAAGAAGCTCCCTAGCACTCTCAAGAGCCCTGTGCTCATCGACCTTTGAATGCAAAATAAGCGGCTCGGCTATCTGCTCCTCTACTCGGACAAGCGGGTTGAGACTATTCATGGAACTTTGAAACACCATCGCTATTCTTCTGCCTCTGACTTGTCGCATAGCTTGGTCTCCAAGAGCGAGTAGCTCCACGCCGTCAAACACTATTTTTCCTTTGACCACCGCGGTTTTGGGCAACACTCTTATCAGGGAATAACCAAAAGTGGATTTGCCGCTTCCAGACTCGCCGGCCAGCCCCAGTATTTCGCCTCTGTCAAGCTGGAGGTCAACGCCATCCACAGCGTGAACCGCTCCCGCATCTATTTTGAACAACACTGATAAATCTGACACTTCAAGCAGAGACAAGTATCGCACCACCTCTGAGCCTCGGGTTGAATATTTCATCGAGCGCGTAACCCGTCAGAGCGAAGCCCAGAACGGCCACAACAATCATGATGCCAGGGGGAATAGCGTACCAGTAATACCCCGCAGTGATCGAACCCGAGGAATAAGCAAAGTGAAGCGTCTGGCCCCAGCTTATATCGTTGACGTCACCCACGCCCAAGAACACCAGCGCGGATTGCGTAAAGATTGCATTGGCAATGGTGAGCGCGGTGTTGGCATAAACCAAGGGCATAACGTTGGGCAAAATGTGTTTTCGGATGATATGAGCCGTTGAACCTCCGGCGCCTTTGCTGGCTTCGACAAATGGCATCTGTTTGTAGACAAGGGTTGCAGACCTAACTACTCTGGCGGTTGGCGGCCAGCTGAGCAGTCCGATAATGATTATCACGTTGGGAAGAGAGTTGCCCAACAGCGCGGCTACTACTATGGCCAGCACAACCGCTGGGACAACCAAGAAGAAGTCTGTTGCCCGCATCAACGCTTCGTCCACAATTCCCCCAGAGTAGCCAGCGACCACGCCTATCAATGTGCCGAGAAGAATCGCCACGGCGGTGGCCAAGAAGCCAACCAGCAACGATATTCTTGAGCCCCAGATCACAAGCGACAAAATGTCTTCTCCCACTTCGTTTGTTCCGAGAAGATGCTTAGCCGAAGGTGGCTGAAGAATGGCGTTGGGGTCGATTTGAGTGGGGTTGTAGGGTGAAATAAAAGGCGCCAAAATGGCAATGGCGAACAGCAGAACAAGGATTCCGACGCCCACCATTCCCTTTTTGTTTCTGATGTATACCTGAATCACACGCGACCTGTTGCTCAACTATACTTCACCCGGGGATCCAAGTATGCGTAAACCAAGTCTGCCACAAAATTCGAAACTATCACAAAGAATGCTACAATCAGAAAGGCGCCCTGCAAAACCGGATAGTCGCGTCTAAAAATGGAATCGTATATCAACGAGCCAACCCCCGGCCAAGAAAACACTGTTTCGGTTAGGACGGCACCGGCTACTATGGTTCCAATGCTTATGGCGATGATTGACACCGTCGGCAAAAGCGCGTTTGGAACAACATGCTTTCTGAGGAGTCGGTCGCTGCTCATTCCCTTCGCATAGGCTGCGACTACGTAGTCCTCTGTGAGTTCACCTATGAGACTGCTTCTCATTATGATTGTGAATTGGCCCAAGGTGACCAGTGTAAGAGTAATCATCGGTAGAAAAAGATGCCGTAAAAGGCTGACTAAAAATGTGGTCGGCGTGGAGAGACTCACTCCTATGGCAACCATACCCGATACGGGGATGCCCCCAACTTTTACGGCCACCATGATAAATAATATTCCCAACCAGAAGGTGGGGATTGCGTATAGGATGAGCGAAGAAGTCAAGATTGCAACATCTGAAGCAGAATTTCTTTTCCAACCTGAAAGCACACCCAAACCCACGCCTATGAGTATGGCAAGAACCGTTGCCGGAAGAATAAGAATTACTGAATTCAGCAGCGCCGGAAAGAGCACCTGCGTGACAGGTGCCCTATAGAAAAAGGAAATCCCCCAGTTACCCACAAAAACGTTTCTAACGAAGAGGACGAACTGGAGCCAAAGCGGCTTGTTGAGTCCGAACTGCGAGTTCAGTAGCTGTATTTGTTTCTGTGTTAGCTGCGGGTTTCTGAATAACAGCTGGATGGGGTTGCCTGGCAGAAGCCTGAACAAAATAAAGGTTAGGATTATTGTTCCAAAAAAGGTGAGGATTGATGTGGCTATCCTCTTTGCCACATATCTACCCATGCCCACTGATTATTGACCTCTTCTCCTAAGTAGAAGCGAACCCGCTATTACTAGGATGATGACGACCACAACCACGGCTATGATTAACGAAGTGTTGTTCGAAGACTTGGCTGGTAGCACGGAAGAGATGGTGGACTGAGAAGACGCTGGCGGCTGCGCTGTCGTCGTGGTGGTCTGCGTCGAGCTAGCAGTGGTCACAGTGGTCGTAGTTGGAGTAGTGGGAGGAACGGAGGTTGAGGTTGACGAACTCACTGGTTTTATGTTGATGAATGTGAGCCAATTGAGGTCCGAGAAGGGTCCCCCTGTCATGTTATCGAAGAAACCCGTGAATTGCTGGGTGTTATAGGCTTCAATTGAGTCGACGTAGTATAGCATTATGTACGGCAAATCGTTGTAGAGCATCGACTGCAGCTCATAGTTGTCCTGATACAGCTGAGTGTTGTTGGTCGTAGTAATCATTTGGCCATACAGCCTGTCATACGCTGAGTTGTTGTATCCACTGTCCGAAGTACCCGTCTCAGTTTGGTTGGCCAGGAACACTGATAGAAGCGTGGGAACAGCTGGACTTGTGAACCAATCCCATAGGTCGAAGTCCTGTGTGAAGTTGGGCCAAATTATGCTTGCCAGTGCACCCCCGTCTTCGGCCTGCACGTTTGCCTGAACGCCTATTTGTTTCCACCAGCTCGCTATTATGTTGGCGGCCTGAATCTCCTCTGGAGCACTGCTGATCACATAGAGGTTGTAGGACAGAGCGGTGCCGTTGGGGCTAACCCTGACCCCGTTTGGACCCATCTTGTAGCCCGCCTGGTTCAGTATTTGGTTCGCCAAAGTAAGGTTGAATTGATAGGGTTTGAGGTATGGATCATAGAATTTGCTTCCGATGGGAAGAAGACCCGCCGCCGGAGTGGCGTAACCCTGCCAGATGACCTGTGCCAGTTCGGTGGTGTTCACCGCGTGGGCAAGCGCCTGCCTGACACTTAGGTCTTTCAGCGTTGGGTTGCCGTGTCCGTAGGGATACACGTTCACCGCCAGATACCAAAGCTCCTCTCCTGGTTCAACCACGACCTTAACGTTGGGGTAGTTGGACTTCAGCGTCGCGGCCTGGGTGGGTAGCATTGTTGGGGCGACGGCATCGATTTGGCCCGCTTCTAAAGCAGCTATCATTGAGTTCGTGTCTTTGTAAAACTGTATCACCACGTGCTCTACGTGAGGTCTTTCAGAGACGTAAAAGTAGTGCGGATTGGCTGTGAGCTCTATGTATTGACCCTGCGAGTAACCAGTTACATTAAAGGGGCCGCTTCCAACCAAGGGGTAATCTTGGTAATTGTCAAGCTGAGTCGAGTTCGCAGGGTTGGGAACATATTTGATCCACACGTGTTCGGGTACAATGTCCACGACTGAAGCAATGTTTGAGATGAACAGCAGCGTTGGCTTATAGTGGAAAACCACTGTATAGTTGTTCAGCGCTTGAACCGAAGTTATCGGTAAAACGTTGGGTTCGAGCCTGGATGCGCTGTTGTTGGCCACCTCATAGCTGTAAACAACATCTTGAGCCGTAACCGGTTGACCATCGGACCAAGTCGCATTCGAAACCAAGTAGAACTCAGCCGCGGAATTGTTGGGGAAAATCGTCCATTTGTAGGCGAGGTCCGGTTCCGCAGATGAAAAGTTGGGCGATAGCCTTACCAAGGTGTCGTACACATCGATAGTGGACATCGTGGACACAACCGTATATGTTGTGAACGGATTGAAAGTGTCGAATGGCGTACCGCCGTAACCCACTATAAAGGTACCGCTCGTGGAAGTGGTTGTCTGTGCAGAAGACATCACTCCGAAAGCAGAGACGACAAGCAGAGCCGCGATCAATCCCAGAGGAAGCACTTTCGATAAATCGGCTTTTCCTCTTTTCATTTGTTTTTCATTATGCGCAACTTGAATCGGTTGGATATAAACATTTATTATGAAAATCGGATTCTACACGCAAACTCAAACAAAGAGTATGCGTGGTCCAACAATACGTGTGACTATGTAACCTCGAAACCTCTTTTTGAACACGGCAGCCCGAATGAATCGCTCAGTTCCACGAACATTGTTCACGCTGAGCCGAATACATTAGGACAACCAGTAGCGACAACTTGACACGTGTGTTTAACTGAAGATCACGCCGCATATTCGAGCGGAAAACGGCTACAGCAAAAAACCATTGGACCAGACACCTTCTCTACCCGAAGCTTCTCAACGAGTCACACTGTACAGAAATGAAATCACTATTAGGCCGTCGGCCCAACTTTTACCAGCACCGTAAAAGACGCGTAGCGAACACATAAAGGTGTTACTTGGCCAAACCGAACTTCGAGTAGGTTTCCTGCAATTCGGCTAACAACATTTTCTGCCAAACTTCGAACAACTCGGGCTTTTCGGGGTAGTCTTGGTTGTGCGCGATGAGCTTCTCGCTTTTGTCGGAGGTGTATTTGAGACCTCTTGCCAGCGTGGGCTTCTCCAACACTCGGCGCACAAAAGACGGGTTAAGCATATCCACGTTCCTGAATTTGGGGTGCTCCCTCCTAGTTATTAGCGCTATATCTTCTTCTGAAAGAAAGTAGCGCATGCCAAAGTCTATGTCGGAATTCGGAAGCGTCTGAAGATATCTCCTCAAAACTTCGAAGCTCGCCATCCTAAAGCCGTAGTGGCGCATGTACTCAACGTTGTACTTCCACAATCCCCTTTCGCTAACGTCGTTGGCCTCAAGCGCTTCGGCCACACATCTACCAAGAATAACACTTCCATATATAGAAGGACCTATGCCACCCGCGTCAATGGGTCTGGGCATCCAAGCTGCGTCGCCAACCAAGGCGTAGCCATTGGCCACCATGCAGTCGTTGGGTCTTCTGACGGGCACCTGCCAGTTGCCTTTTTCATTGCCTCTGTCCGCCTCCGATGTAGAAAGCTTGGGATTCTTTATCGCCGGGTTCGACGCAACGTACTCGTCTATCAATTCCTGTAGCCCCTGCGATTTTCCGAATATCTTGTTGCGTTGGTCGAGCGCCCTTTTCTGGTATCCCAAGCCTACATTTACCTTGTTTTCACCTTTGGGAAAGGTCCACGCGTAACCCCCCGGAGCCAAGTATTGATCCAAGTGTATTATGGCGTATTTGGGGTCAAAAAATGTTGGGTCGTCAACCCCTCTTTCGAATTCGTAGATGTATCTTCCAGTGCTCTCCAAATCATCCTTGTCGATTTCCCGTTGAATCTTCGATTTTATCGGAAGATTTACTCGGAGCAGTGACACAGAGCCTGTGGCATCAACAACCATGCGCGATGTTTTCTTGAACACGTCGCCACTCTTGGTTCTTCCGACCACGCCGCCGACCCATCCGTCATTCGAAATAAGTCTCTCTAGGAACACGCCGTGTTGAAACTCGACCCCCCTTTTCTTGGCGTCTTCTACCTGTCTTCGCGGAAGAAGCTTACGATTCAAAATATACCCTTTGCCTTCAAACAAAACCTTTGTTTTGTGGTCTGGAGAATAAACGTATATGCCATCAACGTTGTGTTCCAATTCTGGTTTCCCGTAAGTTATACCAGTGTTTTGTGAGAGGTAGTCTACGCTGTTCTTGCTCACAGCGTCACCGCATATCCATCCCGAACCCGTCTTTTTACCGGGTTCGCTTTCCGAATTGCGGTCCACAACTAGAATCCTGAAATTCTGTTTTGAGAATACGGCTATGCTGGCGGCCGTGATAAGACCAGCCATTCCGCCGCCAGCCACTATCACATCATAATCAGGCTCTGGCATAGACACAGAGTCTCGATGCAGCCTTAAAAATCTTACATTCCGAACGGATTTGGTACCAGTGAACTGCGCGGTGACACATACACTGTTCTGGGTTATTCAAAGAGGCGTATGATGCTCAAATTCAAACAATTGTTATATGCTGCAAAACATGTCGAGGATAACTGAGTGATACATGTCAGAAGCGGTTTGGTATAGCGAATAAAGCAAGGTGCTGGAAGATAGACTCGCAGAGACCGCCGTGTGACGAAACACAGGAATGACTCTTGCTGCCGCAGTATCGCGCATGGCCATCCGCCCTCCTGAGAGGGAGGCCAAGCATAGTCATCGAAAACGAAGCGTGCTGACTCAGCTGCCAGCCAAAACGGTTTTCTATATCGCTAAGAAACCTGCGCGCTGCTCCTTGAATCGCCGCCTTGAGCCGACGGTATAACTGGTACGTATTCAACTCCAGGCCTTCTTCCGCGCGACTCCATTCTGTAGAGCGCCATAAGCTGATACACTTCTAGTGGGACGTTTTCAGAAACCCTTAGACCAATTCTCTTTGCCTCTTCCGCTGTTACGGGATAATCGTGTGTATATCTTCCTCTGACAAGTTCTTGAATCACGTTCTGAATCACCCGCTCCTCATAACTACTACTCATGATTTTTCTTACTATGGCCTCGGTTTGTTCAACTGCTTTGTTTGCTTGGTCGTATAAAATAAGTGTTCGGTCATCCATGTTTTCGGGTTTCTTGAATTGGGCTACCTTTAAAATTGACACTGCAGGATAGCTCTGATTGCCTTCGACGAACTGCGGGTCCACTGGTCCAAGAACTGCGTAGGGATCCATCACTATTTCGTCAGCGGCAAGAGCTATGAGTGTACCGCCGCTCATCGCAAAATGAGGAACTATAACGGTTTTCTTTCCTTTGTGGGATGCGAGAGCAAAAGCTATTTGCGACGCGGCGAGAGCAATCCCGCCGGGGGTGTGCATTATTATTGTGACGGGTGCGTCCCTAGGAGCCATTCTGACTGCCCTCAACACGTCCTCGCTATCGTCTATGTCGATGTATCTTGCGATGGGTATGCCGAGAAAACTCACAACTTCTTGTCTGTGAATGAGCGTTATCACCTGAGAATTCAGCTTCTGTGCCAACCGGGCCAAGATACTCTTTCTTGACGAAGCCAGTATGGCCCTCTGAAAGGCGGGAACCAGCACGAGGACCACGAAAAAGATTATCCATACATTGGTTACCAAGAAACTCAGAGCACTCAAAGTTTTTGCGACAAACTTCGCAGTCCAAGTCTTAAACTTTTCTAATAATACGTGGACGCCGTTCGCAAGGAAGTCTGGCTGCGTCCAATCGCGTCGTACACTATATACAGAAAATAGAGGTGTTTTGGGATACGCCACAGATGGTATTCGACGGCTTGAATACCCGAGCGGTTTTCCAAGTAGGAAGATGTTCAAGGCCAAGATTGTGGGCATCATACTAAATAGCAAAGTTCTTTAACCCAAGCCTTTGCCCATCACAAAACACCCCTAAAATGATGGTCAAAAGGGTGTTCGATCGAGATATAAACCACTGGGAGTCCCAATACGCGTAAAGACCACCTTGATTATTCAGGTGCTACCAATCCTGAGCCACTGTAAACGGTGAGAACTGAGACCCGCGTAGCACCCAAAAACAATCCTTTGCTAAACGTAAACCTTTTAAGCTTCCCCCAAGCATGGTGTGAGGCATGGGTGCAACGTTTATTTTGGGGTTGACCCTAGCAGCGGTTCTGGTAGTTGGTTTCTTTTCGGCCATCTATTATGCTACCAGTACACAGTGCGTATTAATCGGCCAACCCTTCTCCTTGGAAACCCAGAAAGTGCCGATAAACCAGTTTTTATCCAATCTATCAATATACGTGGGTTCTGGGTATAGAGCGGTCGTCAACTATGCAATGCACACAGTGCAATTACTTCAGATCAACGGGACACTGCAGACCCCTAGTAACCAAAATCAAAGCATGAATCATTTAACAACGAAGGCTACTGTGCAAAGAGTCCAGCTTAGGTTGACCCGTTGCTAAAATTTCGTTGGTGACGTCCTCCCGCAGCCAAAGCACGCGGGTCTTCCTGTTCGCCTATGATAAAAGCGCTTACAAAATAATTGAGACACGTTTTGATGGCTCAAAGCTTGGAAAGACCGTGCAAGCCACAAAGTACAGCGCAGACCTGTTCGTACTTTGCCTTAAGGCTCGCCAGAAACCAAACTATGATTGACGGAGGTTAAGGGGCACCTTACGTAGACACATCCCTAATAGGGTTCTGATGCGCCGACTTGTCGAACGAGTCTCACCATTACCGCGGCCGCCTCCGTGAACCTCGAAATTCTCGCCAAATCCCCTCTGACCCTGATTTTGGCGGTGTATATTGCTTGATCGGGGGTCAGCCCCCTTCCCTCGATGAGCCTAGTCCAAACCTCATAGGGTGCGGCTATCCTATACGGAGTTTTGGCAGACTCGGTATCCGTCAAATATTTGTAAGAACGACATTTTCCGTCATTCAGGTCGATCAGGTAGCCAACCCTTTTTGTGCCGGGTGCACGGAGAAGATGCTCGGGTATCTCGTCCACGACCAACAAAACCTGCCACGACCAACCCCGACCAACTCTGGCCAAGTCAGCACTTGAATTCAGTGCTTCTACGTATGCATTCCCCCACTCTTCGCTTGGAAACAAGAAGGTCAAGACTCATCACCAACCATCACAATCAACTTGGATAACTCCGACTATTAGACCTAGCCCTGTTTATCAAAACACTGAGTGTTAAACACATCTTGCTGCGTCGCATCCATACTTCTTTTCTGTGTTGGACGATGCATTCATTCTGTCAAACTTTGATATCAGGCCTCCTTCGGACGTAGATCTACTCGCAACGCTCAATTCGCAAACTCGCCCAGTACTACAGAAGTTGTGGACAATTAGCCGTTGTCAGTCACTCGAATAGCGTGAATGCGACACTTGAAGCTCGTCGTTTATAGTGATTAGACATAAAAACAATTTCTTTGCAACGAGCGACCTTTATAAATGAGGCATCTGGTTGTTCCACGTCGGGATTAAGCTCAAATAGCTTAACGTGTGTGCATCAATGGGTATCAAACGGGTTGAGCGGTGTCAGAAACCTTTTGGGATACTTGGGTCGTTTTTGGCCGGCCCTAGTCATAATCGTGTCCGCAGCCGCGCTTTCCTCGTACCTAAGAGTATACGTGCCAATTTTGATAGGCAACGCCGTTAAATCGGCCGTCTCTAAGAGTGGCGACGGAGTTTTCCTTACCGATGCGATGCTGATCGTATTAATATCCGCCGTCGCGGCGGCTCTTCAATTCGCCGTGGGCTACGGTGGACAGTGGCTGGGCCAAAAAGTTGTTTACACAATAAGAAAAGACCTATTCAACTCCATTCAAAGCAAAAGCTTCAGGTTTCACGACAACAACTCTACTGGCGACCTTATGTCCAGGTCCACCATGGACGTAGAAGCCGTCAGAAGGCTAATAGCCTTCGGAGCCCCGCAGTTTTTGACGACAACACTCATCATAGTTATCGCCGTCTACGACCTCTACAGAATCAGTTTCAACTACACCATTGTGTTCTTGGCGGCGCTCCCACTATTACTGTTTCTCACCCTACTTTTAGCGGTAAAACAGGAACCACACTGGGATGCTATACGCGAAAAATACGGGAAGATGTCAAACGTGTTGCAAGAAAACATCGTAGGCCACAGAATTGTTCGGGTATTCACAGCCGAAGATGATCAAATCAAGAAATTCAGGAGTTCCACAGAGAACTACTTGGACAGTTACAGCTCTGTATCCAGAGTCCGGTCCATTCTGAGCCCCTTGTTACCTTTGGTGGTGAGCGTAGCCACTGCATCGCTATTCGTGTATGGTGGCCCCGCAGTCGTGCTAAATCCCAGCGCGGTTGGTTCCTTGGCTGCTGCCATAAACATTTATGTGCTTGTATCCGGACCCATCGGTTTCTATGGGCAACTTGTTCTGCTCTTCGAAAACGGTATGGCAGGTATGAAGAGAATAGTCGAGGTAATGGACTCGCCCAGCGAGGTATCTGAGGACCCCTCTGGGCTGAGCGCCCAAAACATAAGGGGCGAGGTCGTGTTTGAAAAAGTGAGCTTCGCCTATAAAAATCAGCCAGTTCTAAAAGACGTAAACGTGGTAGTGAAACCCGGCGAAGTAGTGGCTCTGGTGGGAGAGTCAGGCTCCGGCAAAACCAGCCTCGCAAACCTTGTTCCCAGATTTTACGACGCGACATCGGGAAGAGTCCTAATAGACGGCGTGGACGTGAAAAAGTATAACGTTAAATCTCTCAGAAAGAAAATCGGATTCGTTTCACAGGACGTTATGCTGTTCTCGGGCACGATCAAAGAAAACATCGCTTTCGGAGCGGATAACGCCAAAAAGGATCAAATAAGAGAAGCCGCTAGGAAAGCGCAAATAGCCGACTTCATAGAATCTCTTCCTCAAGGATACGACACTGTAGTGGGAGAAAGAGGCATAACGCTTTCGGGTGGTCAGCGCCAACGTGTTGCGATAGCGCGCGCACTTCTGGTGGATCCCAAAATACTAATCCTAGACGATTCAACGTCCAACGTGGACGTTGAAACAGAGCTAAAGCTTCAGCTCGCCCTTAAGTCAGTCGTGCAGGGAAGAACCACTTTTCTGATTTCACACAGGATTTCGACGCTGAGACTGGCCAGCCGAATACTCGTGTTCAAACACGGTAAAATCGTTGAGCAGGGCAGCTTGGAACAGCTTCTCAGCCGCGACAGCGAATTCAAAAGGATATTTGTCACGGAACTCGAGTTTCCGATTCCGGCGTCCGGGGAGGGCGATAAATGATGGGTTGGATGGGACCTCTTATTGAAAAGGACAAGGAACCCCCTTACATGGAGGACAGAGCCAAGCTTAGGCGGTTGCTGCGTGACGCAATGAAGTATAAAAGGGCGATTGTGATTGTCGCAGCCACTATTCTTGTAAGCACCGCGGTCAGCATGATTGGTCCATATGTCTTGGAGTTGGCCACGAACCAGCTTGAATACGCAAAAAGCCTGCACGGAGCCATCGTCTTCGCGTCGGTATACGCTTCTCTGTACGTGGTCAACTACTTTGCGCAAAGCAGACGAACATACCTGATGATGGTGGTCGCTCAAAGCGTGATCAAGGACATGCGCGACAAAGGTTTCGAGAGTCTCCAAAGAGTACCCATAGGCTACTTCAGTAAAAGGGAGGCTGGCAGAATCATGAGTTACGTTACAAATGACGCGGAGGCTCTCGCAGATTTCCTTACGTTTCAGTTGCCGCAGGTGTTGGCGGGCTTCATGGCCATAGTGGGTTCCATCGCTATAATGCTGTATCTCGATGTGTCTCTTACATTGGTTGCTCTCATAGTCATACCGCTACTGGGCGGGTTCGCCTACGTGTTGCAGAAAAGAATCAGGGAGAATTTCCTTGAAACCAGAAGAAAAATAGCCGTTGTCACCGCCCGTCTTCAAGAGACCATAAGCGGCGTAAGAGTGATACAGGCTTTTGCTAGAGAAGACGCGTCCGCGGATAAATTCGACCAAGCCAACACCGAGAATATGCGCGTCAACCTTAAAGCCACAAAACTCACTTCTTTCTTTAACAGCGCGGTACAAATCATCGAAGCATTGGGCATAGCGCTGGTGCTCTACGTGGGAGCCAAACAGGTTATCGGTTCACAGATCACCGTGGGACTCTTGATTGCGTTCGTTTTTTATGTGCAGGGATTCTTTAACCCAGTCCTGCAACTATCTCTGTTCTATAATTCTTATCAGTCCGCGATGACGGGGCTGGACAGAGTGTATAGACTCATCGACGCCGAGCCACAGGTAAAGCCCAACGCGAAATTGATGCCGATCAAGGAAATAATGGGTGGGATAGAATTCAGAGACGTGTGCTTTGCATATGACAACAGAGAAGTGTTGCACAACGTGTCGTTCACTGTGCCACCCGGCTCCAAAGTGGCGTTGGTTGGACCCACAGGCGCTGGCAAAACCACAATCTCCAACATTCTTCTGAAGTTCTATGAACCCACCAGCGGAAAAGTTTTAATCGACGGCTACAATATGAGTGATATAGACCCTTTCAGCTACAGAAAAAGGGTGGGCGTTGTTTTACAGGAAGCCTTTCTATTCACCGGCAGCGTACTTGAAAACATAAGGTTCGGCAACCCTGATTTGAGCGATGAAGAAATCAAAGAAGCGCTTCGAAGACTGGGATTGGAGAAACTGTTCGATGAACTACCAAACAAGTACGACACCTTGGTGACCGAACGCGGCTCGAACCTCTCCGAAGGTCAAAAGCAGATAATAGGGTTTGCAAGAGCAATAGTGCGTAACCCAGCCATCCTTGTACTAGACGAGGCAACGTCACAGCTGGACCCTCTGACGGAGGCCAAGCTTCAGGAAGCCATGCGAATAATGCTCAAAGGCAGAACAGCAATCATAATAGCTCACAGGCTCTCCACGGTTTCCCTGTGCGACACAGTACTCTACGTTGAAGACGGCAGAATAGCGGAGCAGGGAAGCCCTCAAGAACTGCTGAAGCGCGGAGAAAAGTTCGCCAAACTGTACAGTCTTCAACGTGGCGTAGGCTGAGTATCAACGGTTGTGGGACCATTCCTGTATCTTCGAACCAAGCCGTAGGCTACACCGAACATTATAAAGAACGGTATCCAAGTTAGCAGTGGCAGTGCACCGTACGACTCCAAATTGATTTCGGTTGCCTCGAAAATGGCAGCTATTAGCAACTCGACGCCGAGCAGCAACCACACAAATAGTGTCCTAGCCAGTTCAAACTTGAATCTCTTTTTGAAAATTGAGTACACCAGTAGGATACTCTGCATCGTGGCTACAGCATAGGCTGGTAGCTCTATCCATGAATGTGGGAGCAAAAGTAGGGAAAACATTACGGCCGGACCCGGCAGCGGCGGAGGGTTTGCGAGTGCGAAAGCTTCGATTATTCTCGCCGTTAGATAGGTTGAAGAGCCAAATATGAGCCAACCGAAAACGGGGACGAGTTCTATAGAGGCAATCCTGAAATTGTTTGCGAATATCTCAAAGATCGTGTTCACATACGGCTCCTGACGCACAGAATTGACCAGTTGGTTTCCCTGTGTCGCAAGCGTCTGAGCCTGAGAACTGCTCATCGGAGAAACTGTTATCAAAAAGAAGGCTATTAGCTCCAAAAAGAAGGCCAAAACTGCGAGCTGTAACCATCTACCCCTGAATATGCTTAGAAGATTGGATTTGCCGAACGCTTTGGGCGTAGACCCGAGGGGTAAAGCCGCCGCAAAACTTGTTCCACAAACAATGCAAAAGTTCGCGTCAGGGGGAGAAATCGCACCGCAGTTATAACAGTACTTGGTGTTTTTCGCCGGTGTAGATGTTGAGGCGGGTTGCGAACCACTGTTCTCCGAATTCATCCCTGCTAATATTTTCACACTATAATTTAGACCTATCCACGGTACGCAAGCCCGCGTATAACACGGTTCATCGATTTCCAACGGTTCATGTGCTGAGGGGAGCCACGGGGTCTGGAGCCCTAAACACTTCTAGTGTCCATCTGTCGGTAAGCGCCTCGAACACCTTTTTGGTATCGGCCCTAAACACTTCTAGTGTCCATCCTTTATTTTCAATATGGGGAAACAAGGAAAACGTCAAATCCATAAGGAACCAACTTAGATGTTTCCTTCCCAAGCGCTCATCGGGAAAATGCGGCTCGCGTCGTTCTCCTGCCCTTTATTGGCTCTACTACCGCAAAATCGTCCGCCTTTGACCCGCACGCCGAGCGTTTCTGGAGACCCAAGAATCCAAGCGGTCAATGGCAGAGCAGAGCGGCGGCTTACTCACGCATCTTTTTGAGCTGACGCACTCTGAGACCCTTTGCCAAAACGTAGTTTTTAACCACGAAATCCTTGAGCCTCAAAGGATCGTTCACAAACGTTACGGTTGACCTGTTGTTGAGTCGAGCCATCCCCTCGGCTATGGCCCTGAGCTCGGGTTTCTGGTCCAAGAGAATTATATTTATGTTGATTTCTTCTAGGCCCGTCTGATAGGCGGCTCTGTAAGCGCTTTCTTCTGGGCTCGCATCTTCAAAGCTCGACGAAGTTGGCTCCCCGTCGGTTATCAGGAACACATTTCTGTTGCCTTCGCAGTTTCTGAGTAGCTTCCTAGCAAAGTCTATGGCTGAACCGATGTCGGTGTTTCCCTGTGGCCTCAACCTTAGAATTTCGCCCTCGCGTAACAGCGTTGGTTCGTCATCGTAAGCCACTATGTACAGCTCGTCTTCTTTAAAATGTTCCTCGAGCAAACGCTTCAGAGCCAGAGCCGCCATCAGGGCGCCCTTGAACTTCGGGCCATACATAGAATTGGAAGAGTCTATGAGAATTACGTTCGTAGAAGAAAAACGGCTGATGGGTAACCGCACCTTCACGTCGTTGGGGTCGAACAGCGTCTTCGACTTGTTCAGGCTTGCATCGACAACGGTTTCATACAGGTCTATGAGGTCATAGTTGTGCTGCATTTCATCGAAATCACTCAAAATGTTGGACTGCTGAGTGCCGAAACCCTGCAGGTCTTCGCCCAGCTCGATTGAAGGAAACTCCAAGTTGTTCAAGACTTCGTCGAGCACTTTTTTGGCTATTACTCCCTCGCCCGCCGAGGTAAAATCCACCCAGCCCAGCGTGTAACCCGCGCGCTGACTGTCCCAGACGTTGCGAACTTCTAAGTATCCCTCCTGCTCCAAACCCTTCACCACCTCGGATGTGAACGTCTGAGAAATCTTTTTGATGGGCAACGAATCCGCGTTTATTTCACCCTTCTTTACGGACTCGAGGAGTTGCTCCCAAGCGTTTTTCCTGATAAACTCTCGTTTAGCCCTTTCTTCAAGCCAATCCTTATAGATCCAACTTTGCTTAGCTGAGCCGAACTTTTCCTGCATGAAGTCCTGCATCTGTTCTTGCCACTTTGAAAACTGCTGCTCCATCAACTGGTCTATTTGATCCCCTTCCTCTGAGAATCTGTCAGGGTTAAACATGGAGTACAATAAGTCTTCGACAAATTCCCTTCCGAAAGCGGCGCTTAGGCCTTCTTCCTCGGTCTTGGCGTCCAGCTTACACGGAGGCTTCTGCAGTGTCCACCACCTCTTTTATCAAGTAGCCTTGCTCAAGCTTGACTACAAACTCCGAGCAAAGCGAAAGTGAGTTGAGCACTATTTCCAATGCGGAAATCCGCAATTCCTCGTCCGTAGCATCCATTCTTTGAAACATCGCTGAAACTGCTTGCGACCCAGCCGCTTTGGCGCTAACAGAATCGTCGAGCTTAATGAGTGAACCACCCTCCACTTTTTCGCCCAGCCTTCTCAGTTCTTTTAGGAAGGCGTCGAATTGCTCTTTCGGAAGATAGTCCTCGTAGATTCTTTTGCATTCGGACTTCATCGCCTCGGTGACCAGTGTAGTTATGAAATCGTTTTTGGAAAGACGCGAACCATACTCAAGCTCCAGTCTTCCGTTGAGGGCCAGCTTTACGACCTCGTAGTTTTCGCCGTAATCCCTGATTCTGGGAACCCTGCCAGACCTTCTTTCGACGCGGGAATAAACGTGGTCAAAAAGTTTGATCGTGGCCCTACATGAAAGTTCCGCGGAGAGCTGAACCTTTCCTTTGAAGCCATTTCTACCAAAACGTGGAATCTGAGCCAGTATTCTTTTGTGCCATACTGGTATTGGGGCGCGTTCCCCAAACCTACGGGTGTAATACATGTTACGCATGGCTATCTCTATTTCTTCCTCAAGTGTTTCGGGCGCGCCTATCTCTATAACTTCCATCCTGTCAAGAAGAGGCTCCTTTATCGCAGTGGTCCCCCTATAATTGGAGGGATTCGTTGAAGCGATTTCCAAAGAGTCTATTCCAAGGGGTATAAGGTCACCCTCGCTGGTGGTTATTTGGTGTTCTTCAAGAAGTTCGTGAAGCATTGTTTGCAAAGAAGATGGAATAGCTCCCAACTCGTCGAAATAGCCCACCCCGCGATTCGCCTTCAGAGCCCTGCCAGGTATGAACACGTCGGGGTGGTCTATGTCGTATCCTTCCCTCAACTTCTGAATCGACACGCCGCCTATGAGCTGCCGCGTGGTGAGCATGGGGTCCCCCGGAATGCGGACCCATATTCGCGGAATCCATGTTAAATCAACCTTTTCCTGATGGGTTACCCTCCACTTGCAGGAAAAGCAAACTGGATGCGCTGGGTCGTCATGTATCCTGCAATCCTTGATCGCCAACAATTTTTGAGGCAAAAGTTTGGCCACCGCCTTAGAAAAAGTGGTCTTACCGTAACCCCTGTCACCTTTAAACAGAATGGGCGAACCGCTGAACAAGGCGTTCTTCAACAATTCCTTTTCAAGCCGTTTACCAACAATGTCTGGGAAAGCGTCCTCTCCCTTTTTTTCGGTTTCGCGTATCCTGTGTCTAACATAGTCCACTGTGGACCAAGTGTGGTAAAAGCTGTATTCTTCTGACCAAATATCTACTTCCCGACAGTTCAAATAAAACTTCGGTGAATAACCCTTTGACAGTTTTATATCGGAATAAATTATGTTTTCAACTTCTCCGTAAGAAACGTTGGCTGTCAACTAACTGTCAGCCCCTTCTCTCCACACTGAAACCGTGGTGCACAGATAAAAGATAAACGCCGAACCTGTACCAAACCGACCCACTGCAGATGCCAAACAGATTAACAGCCACACGGTTTCACCATACCAACCACTTTCAGCAAACAACGTTATTATCTTTTCGCAACCTCGAACCGCGGTGCAAAGGAAACGCATCGCCCAAAAAACATATCGAGCACCCTCTTACTCATACCCCAAACCACCCAGTCGTTCGCCAAATACACTTCCAAGGACTTGCCGTTCACGGTGGACAGCGTTTTTATCATTGAATCCGCCCTGATCCATCTTGCTTCCGCGACTTCGTCGAGACTGGGTTTTACTTCGAATACTTGGCCAACACGAAACACAAACGGTTTCACTTTGAAGTCCGGTCTGCTCGAGGGATACACTCCGTCCAGTTCGCATGCAGGTGAGAATCCCTGTAGGCACACGCCCACCTCTTCATACAACTCCCTTAGAGCACATCCAAGAAGGTCTTCGTTAGCCTTCAACTTTCCGCCAGGAAAGGCTATTTGCCCCGACCAAGGATCACCCAGACGCTCGGCTCTCCTAATCATCAGCAGTTCGAGACTCTGAGTGTACAGAACCGTTATGGCCGCCTTGAAGTCCCAGCTCATCGACAACGGTTCACCCAACGCGGCGTCGTCTATAAGCATTGCAAACACCAAAAAGTCTGAACCAGCACTGTTTAAATCAGCCGCGCATAATAGTGCAAAATGAGCAAAGTTGCTTTGATAACTGGTTCGGGCAGAGGAATAGGTAAGGCTGTAGCCTTGGAGCTGGCCCGAGACGGTTTTTCTTTGGTGCTAAACGTTAAGAAAAACGTAGAGGAAGGATTGGAGACACTCAAGCAGATAAACGATGTCAGCGAGGGAATACTCGTCCAAGCCGACGTGGGCAGCTCTGAGGGTGCTCAGAAAGTCGTGAACCAAACCATTCAACGCTTCGGCTCGCTGAACGCGCTCGTAAACAACGCTGGACTGGGAATCGCGAAACCTTTGCTGGAAACAGAGGAAGCGCTTTGGGACAAACAAGTGGCGGTTAACCTCAAATCTGCGTATCTGTGCATGCGGTTGGCCATTCCATACATGGTGAAAGCAGGGGAAGGCAGAGTGGTCAACATATCATCCGTAGCTGGCATACACGGCTTAGCCAATCTTGCGGCGTACAGCGCGGCCAAAGCGGGTGTGATCGGACTCACAAAAAGCGTGGCCGCGGAGCTATCTGGCTCTGGTATAACAGTTAACGCGGTGGCGGCTGGGTTGGTCAAAACGAAAATGGGTGACAGCTTGCTCAAGTTCATTGGCGCAGACGACGATGCGTGGGCCAAGAATAACACGTTGACGCAGAAGCTGGTTCAGCCCGAAGAGGTGGCCGCGCTTGTGCGCTACTTGGTAAGCGACGAAGCCAAAAACGTGACGGGTCAAGTGTTCGTCATAGACTCGGGTAGCTCGGTTTCACCTGCAAAAAAGTTTTTGGAGCATTGAGACATGCGGCAACTGACGCAATTACGGCGTTGTCACGGCGTTAGCCGTACACCTATCTTAGCACAAGATTCTATCGCCTCTGCGGACTCTGCACTCAATTCTGTAGCCGCGTTTTCAACGATTCCCCTAGTTTTGGTCACGCCACTCTTAGGAGCATACGTTGAGAGAGTGGGTAACGTTCTCCCACGGCTAAAGCACACGGGTTTTCCCGCTCGCAGGTGATAAGCCGCTGAGACGCAATTTTGGTGATCCTCGACAAAAAGAGACTGCTTCAAACACAAGCGTGAACCACGACACGCGAACACTTCCAGTTTGAATAAGTTTTCAATAGAGTGGACCAATGCGAAATGAGAATAAGAGCATTATTGATGCCGCATACCTCTGAACTCGGGCGCTGACTCTCGTGTTTGGGAAAATATCGCACTGATTGAATGCCGGGGGCGGGATTCGAACCCGCGGGTACGAGATTATGAGCCTCGCTCCATGGCCAGGCTAGGAGACCCCGGCTCCTGAAATGGAAGCGTTCACAAGTATATCTGTTTGTCGCATTCTGGGTGACACACTATTTTTGCAAGTCGAGCTCGAAACCACATCTAAAGGTCTCTTGAGGCTTCAGGGTTTTGAGGCCTATGCCGTTATTGAATGCGTCAGGCGCCCCAGTCATAGGTTCGATAGAAACCGACACCTTCTCAGCGTATTGCCCGTTGTAGACCACGAAGTAAGGCATGTTGAAACGAAGGATTCTGAGCGAATAATCGTCGGCCACAAGAGTGAGTTCGTCACCGCCCACAAAGCAGTCGTCGAACTGTTCATCTCTAAAGCGTTTACCGTTAAAACTGAAATCCTCGAGCTCGCCGTTTGGAAAGTCTTTTTCCTCTGTCAAAAGCCTTTGCACGGGTCCTTCGTGATGCAAACTCCACTTCTTAGCGAAAAAGTAGGGATGCGCACCGATCACTATAGGTGCATCCCTAAAACCCGCGTTGGTGGCTACAAATTCCACTTGGAAACTGGCCGGCGACGAAAAAGCGTATTTGACACTCAGTTCCAGTGGACTGGGGTAACCCTCGTGTTTCAGCCGCGTGGTCATCACCACCGAAGCGCTGCTAATGGACACCGCCACCCATTTGCTGCTCAGAACCAAACCGTGTATCGCGTGCCCATCCGAGCTGAGAGGCAACGAGTAGTTTCTTCCGTTGAAACTGTATCTTCCTGCCTTCACCCTGCCGGCGTAGGGAATCAGAACCGCGGACCCTCCGTGTGTGGCAACGCCGTCACTGGAACCCTTTAATATTTCCTTGTTGTCCATGAAAAGCGCTGACAAGTGCGCACCTTTATCACACACTTCGGCGTAGCCCGTTTGCATACGGAGCTTAATCATAGCAGACAACAAACCGCGGACGCAAATATAGGACTAAGCACTCAGCCCATTTCCAGTTTAAAGCGTCTACTGTTTACGCAAACACTTTGAACACACGCAGTCCGATGCTCTTTGAGAAATCGTCTTCAACCTTTTCTTTGAAACCCTGACCGCTGAACACCAGCATAGCGGTGGACCCATACACTCAAATTCGGTGCCGCACAATTCACAGCTCAAAATCCTCGAGCCCATTTGTTAACCCACCAACATCACACTCCGATGCGCCGATTACAAAAAGATTTGCGGCCACACCTACGCAGAAACCAGACCAAAACCGTTCTTTCCGTAACAACCAATTTAGTCACAGGGTTCAACTGGGAAACCTAAACTCAGAAGAGTCGCACACGGCACACAGCTACCGTGGTATTTCATCGCGTAGCGAACTGAAAAACGCTTAATAAAGATTTGGCCATAGAGTAAACGAGCCTCGATAGCTCAGCATGGTAGAGCGCCTCCATGGTAAGGAGGAGGTCGCGGGTTCAAACCCCGCTCGAGGCTCTCCATTTTGTTGGCTAAAAGTGGAAAAAGTGTTTTCCGTGTTAACTTTTGTTATCACATTTTTACTTATGACAACATCACCTCTGATTGCGCCATGAACGAAAGACGAAAGGTTTGCATACCGAGTGCGCCGATTTTCAGCAGGAACACTCTTTCTTCTTCGGGCCTTAGGTTCACGCCCAGAGTCACGTATCTCGCCATTTTCCCCTCCGAATCCGCGTTTAAGACACAGCTTAAACTTTTCGACAGAGATACAAATTTGTGATGTGAGTCCAATTATAATGCTAACGTCCGGGAAAAAAGACTTCTTTACTATTTTTCTTTCTGAGAACCTGGCAAAACCGAGCTCAGCCGAATTCTAACGGTTCTTGATAGTCGGGTAAAACAGACCCTTGCAGGTGTTGATGAGGTAAAGTTTTAAAAATAAAAAACCGGAAAAATGGCTCAAACACTGAGCCGCAAGCTCAATCGCTGATAAGCGCATGTTTATGTTGTTCTGCGCAATCTTGTGGCGCAGTGATTAGCAACCATAACACGGCTGATGGCGTAAGCGTCTCCGCTGATATGGTGCAGCCGTGCATCGTATGCAGTCGCAGATTCAGGCAAAAGCAGAGTTTGGCTGCTCATATCAGAATGCATTATGACGAGCTGAGGGAAGGGGTGAGAAGTGTTATTCGTGCAAGAGCGATAGGCTCAGAGTAAAAGGGAAGAGTCGAGGACGGAATAGAGTGGCTGATACTCGAGTGCAGGAAGTGCAGACGCAAGACTTTGGCTGATACGGGCAAGCCTATTAGGCGTGTTGCTAAAACTTTTTGATTTTGGGCTTGAAAAGGGACAGTAGCGGGTCAAAACTTTTGCTCTAAGCTTCAAAAGTTTTAAATCGCCACGCTGAGCGCCTTGCCTATGGCAGCGCTTCTTGTGATTATAGTGACTATTCCGATAGTGGCTGTGGTTGCACTTATGGGCTCCGCGCTTTTGAGCCGGGGTAAGAGGCTTAAGTGCCCAGAGTGCGGCACAGTTTTCAGCGCGCCGGCTTTAGATGAGAAATTGAGTGGTCTTGGCTGGACTTTCCCCTATATGGGAAACGTCAAGTGCCCCAAGTGTGCTGAGAAGCGACGACGCAAAGACTATCTTACACCTGAAGCTTGAGGTTATTTGAACAGTTCATCAAACGGTTCGCCGACTACAAACACGGCGAATATGCTGCGCTGTCTAGACTCAAATCCAAGGGAAACCATCTAATCTGTTGTTGAGATTTCTGTGTTGTAGCTTTTGGTTGACTATCAATAATTCCATTTGTTCATCTCCGGGAACTGGGCTCCTTGGGTGTATCACCAAACTCCGTGAGCCTCGGTTTCCCGTCGGCGCAATCGGCGATGTGGTTTATCGGATTATGCACCATTCCTCTTCAACCATCGGGTCAGCAGTCAGAGCGGACGCTTCGAAACCGGGTTTCGCCTTTTATCGCTTTATACATTTATGATGGCTTGACAAGTTCGATCAGACTCCCCTGACCACTACCGAACTCTTCCTCTTTGAGTTCGTCTATTGGAAGATATCGCACGGCGTCCAGCCAAGGCTTTGGCGACGGAGAGTCTTCTATTTCAACATTGTAGACAAAGCAGTAGTCCCAGTGCATCTCTCCTTTATACCTCCGACTCGGCGCGTAATAATTCACCAGTCTCGAATCTTTCACTATAAATTTGGAGACACCTAACTGATCTTTCATCACTCTGCTGAGAGCGTCGTCCGGATGCTCACCCGATTTCACGTAGGAACTCGGAAAACGCCAGCTCCTGAATTCCCTATTAAGAGACTCATCGGAATAGATTCTCCAGTTCGGAGCCCACTCTCCCCATTTTTCGTGTTGAGCGGGTCGCACAAGCAACACATTTCCTCCTTTCCCTACAAAGGCGAAGACCGAGATACAAAAACCGCCACCTGGAATATAGTGCTTCTCTGAGGGGCCAAAGAAGCCGAACTCGTCCATCACAAATCCGCGCTTTCAGTCGCGGATCTGGGAATTAACGGTTTCGGGCGGTTGACTCGTCCGAAAACGCCTAATCGCTATCTAAACGCGCAACCAAGCGAAACTTCACTGGGATTTACCTGCAATAGGGTTGTGTCATACCTTGAAATCGGTTCGGTGAGGCATTCCCAGAAGTTGTTCCAACACGAAAAACTCGACAGAACACCGGACTTTAACGTTTGGAGGAATCGTGTCGCAACCACCAACTCAAGCAATTCAACTGGCTACGCGCCAGCACAGAGAACCACGCGTAAACAGCGTCTCTTCGCAGATTATTACTCCGTAGACCACTTCTCCAATTCCGAGCTAAATGCTGAGCCGACGGAGCCATGTTTTTACGGGCGTCGCGACCCCCTAAAGCTACGCAAAAAGCCGTAAGAATTCAGGCTCAAACCCCGACACGGTAATCCCATCGAAAAAATCAGGTTGGTCGATAGGCGGTCTTCAGGCTATGGCGAGTCTATGCAAACAACTTCAACCGTTTGGCGGTCTGCCAAATCTTGTAGAAATCACACTTGCTGGATCAACAAATTGAGGATGAAGATGGATGCCGAAAAAATCGAGCGTGTTTTTAGTGCGTCGGGCTACGGTGGGTTCCTCAACCTTTCAACCTTGACCAAGCGACGTATACTTTTTTACCAACCGCAGGGCCTCCGTGTATTTTCCCTCTAAATTGAGATATCCCAGCTTTGAGGCCGTTTCGGCAGACAGGAGCTTGTGGGCCTCGATTGTGTAAAGCAACGCATACGCAACTTCTTCTGCGTCGTAACGGGCGAAGGTGTTTGTCAGCTCGGCGACCACCTTTGGGTCAGCCCAGCGTTCAAGGAACCGCCCTTCATACCATGTGTCGTAATCCCAGCCGCGAGTTGCCCGGGCATGCCACTCGACCATTCGTAGCAACAATTTTTTCATGTACACGTCACAGCACCACTTGGCTGTCCAGAGCTCTCCTCTGTGAAGCTTCTTTTCAGCCCAAACCGCGTGGTAGAGAAAGTCGTCCGTGTGTTGGTCCAATTGCTCCAGACTCGGAGGCGTCGTAGTCATTGTTTCAGAAAAGTCGGATATGCGACCCAAGACTGCGTCCTTGTCAACGAGTATGCGGAAGCCGCGCCGGAACACGTCTTGTACCTCAGCGGGGAACCCCACCTCTAACAATTGAGTGAACAGGTCGTTCGGGACAACGTTAAAATCGACGTCCAGCCCACCCTTGTAGAGTACTCGGCGCTCGAACTGCCCTCCAATAGCCGTGCCCTCGACAAAGGTGAAAAGCACATCGCCGAAGCGCCCGAACCAATCGGTTTCCCTAAGATAATATTCAGCGTTGGTTGTCAGAATCAATAGGTCCAAGTCCGACATACTGTCTGCGGGAGGCTCCTTCCTCGCTCTTGAACCGACCAAAAGAACCCCCTTAATGTTCGCTTGGTCAGCAGCCCAGCCTGCGAATCTTTCGGCCAACTCATCAAGCGGGTCCTTCACATGGATGAATCCATTCACAACACTTGCTGAAAAGCCAATCAAATAAGCTTTGGTTTTGAGCCGAAACTGATTGAGGAAGCTGTGTGAGTTGGTGACACAGCGGCTAAGCAAGCCGACCAGTGACTCAACCAAACAGCCGGAGCCGTAGATGACACGATTAGTTGTCCGAAGAACTCACACAAGAATTCACCGTCAGCTATCGCACACCTTTAGGCGTACCCAAGAAAATCTTTTGAACTGAGGAGAGAAGTTTTCGCTGATGTGGTTCAGACAGTCATTGAACTCTTGCGGCGACTTGGCTGCGCAAAACTTCCGCAAAACAGCGACTGAACTGTATAAGTATGATTTCTCCGCTTTTCATGTTTCCGTGACAAGCGACTAGGCGTCGACTATGTCCCCGTTTCTAAGAGCCCTGATTGTGTCCACCACAAGCTTGGCCGCTCTTTGGGTCAGAAGACGCCCCTTTTCTTTTGAAGCTGCAAATGGTCTGCCAGAGTAGGCCTGCGGATAAATCTTTTTGTTGACGTCTTCGTTGAATACGTCTGAAACGGATGCAGCAGCCTTGAATGAATAAGAGTGTTCCTGCCTCGGTATTGCCGTGGCGTCGACGTATTTGTCTCCAGCGTTCCACAACAACGAGGTTTCCGCTTCTCCGCCGTGTCCACCAAGGTCTTCAACAACTTCTTTCATCGTAGTCTGGAACCCACCCGCCCACCAGCTGAGAACAACCGTTTTGATTCCCGAATCGGAGGCTCTCTCCGCTGCGTCGTGCAAAGCCTCAATGTTTCCTCCGTGACCGTTGAGAAAAACCGCATATTTAACACCCCATGGCTGAAACCCTTTGACAACATAGAAAGCGTAGTCTGCCAAAACCTGTCTGGGAACGTCGTGCGACCCAGCGTGAGCCTTGAGCCGCCAAGTGTGACCGTAGGGAATAGTGGGTCCTATGAGAACATCTTTGCCAGCCAACGCATCAATTTCTTCGGCTATCTTCTCAGGTATTAGAACATCTGACATCACACTGCAGTGAGGCCCATGGCGTTCAAGTGTCCCCACAGGTATGACTACAGTGTCCACTTTTCCAACGGTTTCCGACGCTTTTTTACCAGTTAATTCGGCGATTTTCATACTTGGTCAACATCAGTGTGGACGCACAACGTTTAAGCGTTTCCGCAAACACAAACATACAGGTCACCGATAACCCTCAGAGCCGCTGAAACCTAAGGCGATTAAGGTGTCACCGAGTGGCGACGCCCGCGCTCAACGCACGGTTCAAAAGCCGTGAAACCGAGTTACAAAATGGATGGGCCAGCGGTCCAACTCAGATGTGCACGTCAAACTGTTCGGTGCGGTCGAGACTCGCTCTGAACCTGAATTTTGGATGATTCAACCGAAGTCACAGCGCGTCGTCGACCATTACGCTAAGTGGCCTCAGACTGGATGAGCCGCTGAGTCCGCAACAATTGGCACTGTGCGACCAGCACCTCATTGCAATAGCCGTGTGACCCACCGAGAATTTGGGGAAGCGGATCCCGCTCTGTGTGTTTGGAGCTTGCGTCCGCACTCAGTCACTTCGTCTGAGCCTGTTTGAGCTGCGCTCTGAATTCTTCGTATGCCCTTTTGGCCTCCTCTACGCTGGTTTCGTCTTCCAGTGTGGTTACGTCTCCCACGGGTTTGCCTTGGACAACCGCTCCTATGATTCGCCGCATTATCTTGGCGCTGCGCGTCTTGGGGAGCTTCTCTACGAAGAAAATGTTCTCCGGAACCGCGATTGCGCCGAAGCTCCTCTTTACATGGTTCAGTAGCTCCTGTTTGAGTTCCTCGGAGGGTTTGTAGCCCGGTCTCAGAGTCACAAACGCGACTGGAACCTGCATCTTCACGGGGTCGGGTTTGCCTATGACGGCGGATTCCGCGACTGCCGGATGGGATATCAGGACGTCTTCTAGCTCTATTGTGCCTATTCGGTGTCCTGCTACTTTGAGCACTTCGTCAGCTCTTCCAAGAAGCCAGAAATAACCGTCTTCATCTTTCATGGCATAGTCCGCCGGATAGTAGACCCCCGGGAACCTTGTAAAGTAGACGTTTCTGAATTTTTCGGGGTCACGCCACAGCGTCATAAATTCTCCGGGCCACGGTTTTTTGATCACTATGTAACCCTTTTCCCCGGCTTTGGCGGGTCTTCCTTCCTCGTTGAACACGTCTGCATCCACGCCGGGAAGCGGCAGAGTCGCAGAGCCAGGCTTTAAAGGTATAGAGTGTAGCCCAGGCTGAGGCGTTATCAGGATGCCGCCGGTTTCGGTTTGCCACCATGTGTCGACTATCGGACACCTCTGTCCGCCTATGTTTTTGTAGTACCACAGCCAAGCCTCGGGGTTGATGGGTTCACCCACTGTCCCTAAGAGGCGCAAAGACGAAAGGTCGTGTTTCTTGGCCCACTCTTCTCCGAACTTCATGTGCATTCTTATGGCGGTGGGCGAAGTGTAGAGAATGGTAACCCCATACTTTTCTATAAGACTCCACCACCTGTCGGGCTGCGGATAATCCGGCGCGCCTTCATACATCAACGACGTTACGCCTGAAAGAAGCGGGCCATATACAATATAGGAGTGCCCCGTCACCCAGCCTATGTCTGCGGCGCACCAGTACACATCGTCCTCTCTGACGTCGAACACAACCTTCTGGGTGAAGTAGCACCACAGCATGTACCCAGCGGTACTGTGCGTTACTCCCTTCGGCTTACCCGTTGTACCCGAAGTGTAGAGAATGTAGCTTGGATGGACGCCTTCCAAGGCGACTGGCTCGATGTGGGACTCCGCTTTGCTAATCAAATCGTGATACCAGTGGTCCCTGTTTTGAGCCATGACTACACTGTTACCGGCTCTTTTCACTACCACTACGTTTTGAACCGAAGGCGTGTGTTCAAGCGCTACGTCGACCACCGATTTCAGGTCGATGACCCGACCCCTTCTGAACCCACCGTCCGACGTAATGACCACCTTGCTCTGCGAATCATTCACCCTCTCAACAATGGATTGAGAAGTGAAACCCGCGAATATAACAGAGTGGATAGCGCCGAGCCTTGCACACGCAAGCATACTGATTGGGAGCTCGGGGATCATGGGCAAATAAATGGTGACGGTGTCACCCTTTCCCACTCCCAAACTCTTAAGCGCGGATGCGAACCTGTTGACTTCCCTGTAGAGGTCGTAATAGGTTATTACCCTTCTTTCACCGTTCTCCGCCTCCCAATAATACGCGACTTTGTGTCTACTAGCACCCCGGACATGCCTGTCCAAGCAGTTGTATGACAGATTGGTTTTCCAGCTGGTGAACCATCTGCCGTATGGCGGATCCTTTGTCTCTTCGAATATTGGGCCCGTCTTCTCAAACCAGAAGAGTTCGTCCGCAATCTTTCGCCAGAAGCCTTCGGGGTCGGTGAGGCTCCGTCTATGGATATCTCTGAGCGACTCAACGCTCGGAAAAATCAGTTTAGAAGTGGGCAAAACACCGTTGTGTTCAGACATGAAAATAGCTTTTCCCACCAACTTATTACTGTTACCCACAGGCTCTAAAGAACAGACTTTTTGCTATTGATACCACGCAAATAAGGGTTGGGGTTAAAGTTTGGATTTGGCGCACTCTGCAAACACGTCGTAAACAAGACGAGTGAAGGCGAAGCATACCAGTCGGTCGCACACGGTTTCTGAGAGGTTCTGGGATTCAAGGATTCTTCGAGAGAAGCGAGAAACGCTCCTTCGAATAAAAAGTGTTAAGTGCACCATATTGCCCTTCGGCCCAACTCTTGGCGAAGCTTCAGTGATACTGAGCACCCTCTACATGAGGATGGGCGGGTAAGCTGTGTGATGCTGAACCCGCTCAACGACGCGAAAGATACGCTTCGAGCCGATGCCCAAGGGGTGTGGCACCATCGCGATAGATGGGATTGTTCTCAAACTCGGACCAACCGGCGCGTGGACCGCTGTGTTGAGAGCGTAGACGTAGAGGCCCATACACGGGGCCAGCTTTCGGTTGCTCCAAACAACACGTTGAACACTGCATGTCTCTTAGCTACTCGCCTAGCATCTAGCCCTCGGAAGCGCGACTGCCAAACAGTGCGCTTTAAGTAGTCTAAGCGTTTCTACATTTCAGAAGCGAATCCATGTTCGAAGAGTGAATCCTGTGACCAAGATCAGAGTTGTAAATTTTTCGAAAGACGATTTGGCTTTTGGTAAACATCTTACCGACGTCGAAGGCTGGGGAAGAAGTGTTTCCGAGTGGCTAAAGCTGCTGGAACTGGAACCTGATGGATTGTTCAAAGCCACCCTAAACGGGCGAAATGCTGGAACTGCTGGCGTCCTCAACTATGGGCGAATCGCTTGGGTTCACTCAGTTATCGTGGAGAAGGGTTTCAGAAACCTAGGCGTCGCTACAGAGTTGATGCGTACATGTACGCGTTACGCAAAGAGCCGCGGCGTGGATTGCGTGAGGCTCGACGCAATACCCGGAACGGAGCGCTTCTATGAAAAACTGGGGTTCAGACCCGAGCACCAGTCGCTGAGACTTGAAGCCAAAGGCCCATGCCGCGGTGGCAAAGCCGAAAGGATTCGACCCGACGAATTGGATGATGTGTGTCTGTACGATTTCAACATGACCCATCTGCGGCGAGACAGGGTGATCCGTCAAATCTATTTTGAAAACCAAGAGTGGGCGCATCTTCTCAGAGACTCAGGAAAGATCAAAGGATTCATCATCGCAAGAGACAGAGGGGAAACAGTTGAAATTGGCCCCTGCGTGGCGGATCCCGAAGACAGAGTGTACGCCTCCGAATTACTCGAGACAGTGTTGAAAGCGGGTGTGCAACGCAGGTTCCGCCTATGCGTGGACGCTGATAACCAAGGCGCCGTGGCACTGCTGAAACAAATGGGTTTTGAGGAGTACGCTGCCCCGCGAACAAGGATGAGCGCGGGAAACTTTTTCGAAGACTCTAAGGCGATTTTCTCAATGATCTCCCCAACCAAAGGATGACGCTGTCAAAGGGTAAACGCGTAAACCACTCATTGGCCTATCTCAAACCAACTTGTTGCGCCGCCCTATACATTCCTTCTTGAACGAAATCATGGGTTATACGCTGCCGCGATCCAACTTGTTGTTCACCAGTCACCATCTCCTTCTTTCGGTGCTTTTTAATCGGAGCCACAGTGACATTCAAGAACCCAAGGTTACTCCTCTGACCTTCGCAATTCGTAGACGCTCCGAATCCTTCGAGAAACAAGGGCGTATCCTGCGGCTGCCAAAAAGGTGACGGAGGCTATTATGTACCATGCCTTGGCGGGGTCGTCTGCAAAGAAAGCGAGTGTTAAGGGTCCCAGATAGGCTGCCAGAGACATCCCCATTCTTGAGGCCGCATAGTAGTACCCCTGGTAGGTTCCCCTGTTGTGTCTACGCGAAAGCAGCGTCACCACGATTTGCGATGGAACAGCCGTGAATATTTCTCCCAGAGTTGTGAGCACTATCGCCAACTCCACTTCTGAAAACACCTTTGACGTAGCAACACCCACAAAGCCGAGCGCTGTGAGAGCGGACCCAAAAATCAGAGTTGACACTAGCGACCTTGCCTTGGAACCTATGAACTTTGACGAGGGTATCTGTAGAACTGTTATCAGTAAGCCGTTTGTGGACAAAAGGAAACCGATTTGTTCATCGGAAAATCCCAGAAACTTGGAGGTGTAAACCGAGAGGGGAATTGCTTGGTAGCCTATAGAAAACCATGACAGAAACGTGAGAAGCAGGAAGGTTGCCAAGCTTCTTTTGAAACCCGTTTCCCCAGTGTTTTTGCTGGGCTCTACACGCAGCGCTGAAGCGTAGCCCGCGTCGGATTTGATTCCGGCGGCTGCTGCCACGGAGGCGGCAACTATGGACAGAGCCCCCACCAGAAAAGCGGCTGAATAACCGTAGAGGGTTACGAGCACTCCGCTGACGGCTGGCCCAATACTGAAGCCCAAGTTGAGGCCCACATACATGGAAGACAAACCGCTGACCACGCGTTTGGGTTCTTGGCTGGAAACCATAGTGGAACCGGAAACCTGGGTCAAATTGTTGAAGAAATACAGAGTGGGATAAGCCAAAAGAAAGGTTAACACATCGGCGTTGAGCACAACCAAAAACAAAAGGGAAACAAACAGGAGGAAAGACGCGGCCAGCCCTATGAACAACATCTTTTTGGCTCCGAGAATATCCACTAAGCGACCCGCGGTGAGCTGACCGAAAAGGCTGACCAAGCCCGCTATCAAATAGACTACTCCCACCTGCGACACGGGGTCATTTCTTACACGAATCAGGTAGACGGCGATAAACGGGAAACTAGCGCTAAAGCCCACGTTGACACACATAGTAATCAAAAAAACCACTGAGTTGACGCCAGACGCGGCGCCAAGCCTAATTAGGCCGGCTTTAAAACTCAAACCCACCACTGTGCGCAGCGAAAACGGCTTTCATCCGCAGTCATCAAAAGAGAGAAAGCTGTCACAGCTTGAAGTACCAAAAAAATACGACTGCAACAGGCGGAACCAGCCCGACTCTACCCACACTTCAAGACTCACTGGTGGTCAGAGCACCCACGAACACTTGCTATTTAAGTCTTTGACCACAGAAGACATTTGGTCGAGGTGCTCGGCAACTGCGTCGCTGAAAGAACGCTCTGCGGGCGGCCAGACTTTTCGCTTTGCACATTTTCAGAACTTTTTCGCGTCTCGGTTTTAAGACTAAGGCTTCCTCGCTAGATGGCGGCCTACCGCTGCAAGCAGAACACCCAGCCAGTACTCGCCGTGAACAAGAAGAGACGCAACGCCAGCAGTTATCAACACGTATCCCAAGGCTATGGCGAGCCCTATGAAACCCGCGCCTCCGCCGATCGCCACAAGAAGCCTACCCAAGGTTCGCCTTTGAAAAAGCACCGCGGCTCCACCCAAAATCACTGTTATACCGCCGAGAGCTATGAGCACGCTCAAAGCCAAAATGCAAGTGCCGACAATAAGTTGAATCATTGCGGGAAGCAGAGTCGAAACCTTCTCTTTGAAAAGAGAAACCATTTCCAGCATTATAGAATGAGAGCTGAATCCGCTCGCAAGAATAAGCGCTCCGCCTGTCACGGCGAGGGTTCCAGCAAACAACGTTTTCGCCGACGTATTCCCTCACTTCAAACTATGAACCAACGGCTTATATAGGGATTGCTGCACATAAAAGCCAGCTTCTTACGGGTCTTGTAGCACAAAGCCTGGCAAAACACGAACAGTGCGGAACACCCAGAAAGCGAAGCCACCAACTATAACTCGCGCACACTTGCTACTCAAAGCTTAACTCAGCCTTGGAGAGTTAAGGCAAGTATGGGCAAACTGGGCGAAGCGAGGACTCTGGGAGGGGTGGGTAGTCTACTCGTCTTGTTGGCCTTTGTGCCTTACGCGGGTCCCGCTTTGGCCATAGCTGGCTTTATTCTAATACTCATAGCCGTCAAATACATTTCGGATCATCTGCAGGACAAAGCGATTTTCAACAACATGGTCATCGCGGCATTGGCGGGTGTGTTGGGCGTAGTCGTAGCCGTCCTGATCATTTTTGCAAGCATTCTCAGTTACGTCGGATTGCATCCGTTCGCAGGCACAAGCATAGATGTGCCACCGCCCCTGAGCAGAGGAGTGTTCGGCCTCCTCGCCGCAATATTGCTCGCATTGCTTGTAATGTGGGCGCTATACCTAGTCTCCGCGGTCTACTTGAGGCGAAGCTTTGATTCGATAGCCGCCAAACTCAACGTGAACCTGTTCGGAACAGCGGCCCTACTCTATCTTCTGGGTGCCGTGCTCACCATTATACTAATAGGCTTCTTACTGATATTTATAGCCGAAATTCTGCAGTTGTTGGCCTTTTTCTCCATCGCCGAGCAGCCGATTCAACCCTTGACCCAGCACCCATAAAATACCAAAAACTAGATCGTAAACGAAAATAGACGGTCTGCGAGGGTCACCGAGCCGTTTTCGAAACGGTTAAAATTGTCAATGCTTTACATAGTTGTAAGCCGGGGTGGCCGAGCGGTCTAAGGCGGCGGCCTGCAGTGGTCACGGCGGTGAGCCGCTATAACCGTGGGTTCGAATCCCACCCCCGGCTTTGACTCTGCTAGGTCAGAAGTTTATCTCAAAGATAACTGATGCCGCGACGGGACATAAGCCTCAGCACGCGGAGAAAAGTTTCCTTATTTTCGTGTAGGAGGCGTGGACATTCTGGATTACGTCATTCAACTTTACTGTGGCCATATTTGGGCTCCTCTATTTACCATTAAGGATGGGAACTGCTGTGCCTTGTCGACCCGTAGCCCTCTTCGAGACATCTGCGCTCTGACCTCAAGCTCCGCAACTTTTCGGCCTCAACTCCACGCATCTGGGACGGCTTCCCTACATCGGATGAATCGAAGTAGAAACGCTTGTGCAGTATAAGGTTAATCACACTTGCCGCAACACAACACAAGGATGAGATTGTTCGCGTAGATGCCAAGACACCAAAACCAGAAAATTTCAATAGTCGGAGAACCAGATCCTCGCCATCCGCTTATAGGTTTCAACGCTTCTTTCCTTATTTTAGAGACATTGTGAACTCTCGAAATAATTTTTCACTCTTTTACCGAACTCTTTGACACAATGGTCCATCAGCCATTCTTTTATCTTTTGCCGTGTGCATAAACCCAGCCTGATCCGAGCCAGAATCCTTTCGTTGAGCGACTCAAGGAGTTGTTCGCTGTTAAAGTCTAAGAATGCAACGGTTACGGCAAAAGCTGTGCATCTGTTTCACGCCTCCAACGGATGGGTCTTGATTAGGCCTCACAAGAAGCTCGACGGCTTTGTGGTAAACGTCGTCCTCAAATTTACGCTTCCTTTTCAGCGCTTCGGAAACACTTTTTGGCTTTCTAAGACTGCGAATCTCCAGTTTATGGCTTTTCGTAGACCCTGGTAGCTCCTTTTACTTAGATCATGTCTTTCTCGGCGACATGTCCCAGGTTATTTGTCTTTGTCCAAACAGATTCACATAGCTGACTACACACGGGTCGCCCTTAGTAACTGCGCAATTAAAGTTTGATACAAGGCGCTAGGTGTGCGGCCAAGACGGAATCGACGAATCTTTCTTGAGAAATACATCAGGGAGTCGTTTGGCGGAAGGCACCGGCTCAATTGCAGTGTGTTCTACTTCTTTACGCGTTTCTTTCGCGTTTGATACATGAACCAGAAGTGTTCGCCGCCTCTACTTCCCTATTCGTTGTGTAAGTGGCATCAGGACTTGAACGCGACAAAAGAGATGTTGGGCGAGGAGAGTAGTGCGGATACACGTGTCAAACCGCTACTCCAAAAAGATTTAAGGAAGCGTCCATCTCCGCTTAGTAACACCCATGCACACCATGCATCGCACAGCTGTTAGCAAAGTGGTTGCTGCCACAGTTGCTTTGGTAATAGTAGTGGCACTGATAGCCGCCTTGGTCCTGCTCAAAAATTCGACGACAATGCCCAGCCAAACTTCGACCACCACGTCACATTCAACGGCTACTACCACTTCTTCGTACACAACCACTACAAGCGTAACACCAACCCAAGCGTCTACAACCAGTACGGTTCCATCTTCTTTACGTCTCGGCCCGCACAATTCAAGTCTGTTCGTGGATGACTCCAACTCTGGAACCCCTGACGCGTTGGACCCGGCGACAGGGTTTTCGGGCACCGAGTGGTCGCTGTTTTCCTCGGTTTTCCAACAGTTGGTTGAATTCAACGGCACTGATATAAATCATCCCGTGCCAGCGCTGGCTTCGAATTTCTCCATAGAAAACAACTATCAAACCTACATGTTCTGGATTAGGTCAAACGTGACTTTTTCCAACGGCGACCCTCTGAACGCCTACGCGGTTTGGTTCAGCTACGTTAGAGAACTTTATCTTGGCCAAGCCGTGGGAATATCCAACTACTACGAATTAACCGTCAACGCATCGTCTTTGTCCACGGGTCTAATACTGCCTTGGGGGATCCTCAACGCGATCCAAGCCGCTACGGGTTTGCCTGCGACCACGAATACAAGCGTCGCCGAGTCAGTCTTGAACACCATGTTGAGCAACTTTAACCCGTCAAACTCCACTCAGCTGGCCATAATGAGTTACCCCAACCAAGCCTATGTTGTAACAGGCCCCATGACTTTCAAGGTTAACCTGCTTGTGCACTACAGGTTCTTTCTGCAAGATATAGCCGCTTGGTGGGGCGCAATAGTTGACCCCGCCTACGTTGACGCCCACGGAGGAGTCCAGGCCAACACGCCCAACAGCTATTTTAGCGCGAACAGTGGTCCCGGAACTGGGCCATACATGGTGAAAAGCGTTGGCGCCGCCTATTCCAACGCCGTGTTGGTTCTCAACCCGTTCTACTGGGCCAAAGGCGCGAGCGGACTACCCACCGTGCTTGAACCAGGCCGCATCAACGTGGTCGTCATCAACTACGGTCTGTCACACAACGACAGAGTGGAAGAGTTCGCCAACAACATCGTTCAAATGTCCACTGTTTCCGTTCCCTTCTTCCAGCAAATGTATTCCTCATACCAGTACCGCAACTATTACTCGTTCAAACAAATATTTGTGAACGTGGGTCTCTACCCGCAGTTCTACTATTTGTCGATGAACACCCAGGAGTACCCCACCAACAACGCCAACTTTAGACTGGCTGTTGTACACTCAATAAACTACACGGAGCTGTTAGACGAGTCATACTCTTTCAACGGCACGGTTTACGGTGTCAACATGCTTGGCCCAGTGGACCCCACGCTGCAACCCTACTATAATCCGGGCAACCTGCCGCTTTACAGTTTCGACACCAAACTCGCAGCCCACTACTTGAATATTGCCGGCCAGCAGGAGAACTTCTCCGTCACCCTGCCAAACGGAACCGTGATCGGCGATACCTCCGCCCCCGCCTTGGGACCACTGACAATCTATTATCTGACACCCATCAGCCCGCTCACGCAGACCCAGCTTTCAATCATTCAGCAGGGGCTTTCGTCCATTGGTCTCACCGTTGGCTATGAAGGTGTTACGCCCAGCGTGGCCGGAGAATGGACGTCTCCGCTCTCAACACCCAATTTCCTAATCAACAATTGGGCCATCGACTGGCCAGACCCAATCCTGCAGGAAATAGCCCCTGCACTAACAGTGAGTAGCTATTTGCCCGCTTGGGTGAACAACTCACAGGTGAACCAGATAATGGCTACGCTTCCCTTCCTGACGAATCAAACTCAACAAATCCAGCTTGTAAAATGGCTTTATAACTGGACCTACTGGAACGCACCCTACGCTTGGCTACCCGACCCAGACCGATACTTCTTCGTTCAGCCCTACGTGGGGGGATTTGTCTACAACATTATTCTGGGCTACTACTATAACTCTCTTTATTATCGGGATTAGGCGTAAGTGTCCCAGCGGATCTCCAACACAGAACCACCCAAACTTTTTCTATTGGACGGGGGTGGGTTCCGCGAATGCACGTTGAGCGGCGACAAATCTAAGGAGGATCGACAACAAAAGCGTTGGTTGAGCCCCGACTTTCAAAGGTGAGCCGAGCCCATATTTTTGAGTGAAGTTTTCACTTGAAATCCCCCGTTTCTCCGATTCTTACAGCAAATAGGAACGACTGGCACACTCTGGACGCTCAATTAACTGGTTCTTCGTCGGCTCACCCTTAATAGTCCCGCCATCCGGAAAACCCTTGTGTCAAACGGCACCGTTCAAGTGGACAGAGAGGAGGGCTCAGCCGGCACACTGCTTGTGCTTGTGCTTGGAACCCTAATGGTTGCGGTGGACACGACAGTGGTACTGCTGGCGCTTCCAACAATCACCGAGGACCTGCACTCGAGTCTCTCGGTCATCATTTGGACGCTGCTCATATACCTCCTTATCACATCGATTCTCGCAACCCAGCTGGGCAGAGTTGGAGACATCTTTGGAAGAAAGAAGATCTATAATGCGGGCTTCGCTGTTTTCACGGTGGGTTCAGCGCTAAGCGGTTTTTCGCCTTCTGCTCTCAGCCTTATAGCTTTTCGAGCGGTTCAGGCCTTCGGGGGAGCCATGATGATTTCCACCAGCGGAGCTATAGTTGCGGACAATTTTCCCCGACAAACAAGGGGTAGGGCATTCGGATACACGTCACTTGGTTGGAACGTTGGAGCCACTCTGGGCATAGTGCTTGGAGGCGTGATAACCACTTTTCTCGGATGGCGATACATCTTTTATTTAAATGTGCCAATCGGCTTGGTCGCGGTCGCGTTGGGCGTCAGGAAAATCAGGCCGAGTGCAAAGGTAGAGTCCAAGCTGGACCTGCCCGGCTTGATTCTCCTTGGCGTGTCCCTCGCCCTCTTTACATATGGCGCCATCGATTTTGCTTCAAACGGACCCGACTACGCGAATATAACCCTTATCGCGGTGGGATTGGTATTGTTGGGGCCACTCGTCTACGTTGAACGCGTAAGCAGGCATCCCATGATTGATTTTTCCGCGTTCAAAGAAAGGGTTCTCGCCTATGCCTTAACCTCGACGTTTATGCAGAGCACGGGTTACCTCGCCATCGTTTTCATGGTGATCATGTATTTGCAGGGGATAAGGGGACTCAATCCTCTCGACGCGTCGCTTATTCTGGTTCCCGGCTACGTTTTGTCCAGCCTGATTTCCCCCTTTATGGGTAGACTCTCGGACAAAGTCGGTTCACGACTATTGGCCACGGTGGGGATGGGACTCATGGCCGCCTCCGCTGGAATATACCTGTCTTTGGGCATTGGTTCATCCTACTACGTAGTAATAGCTGCTTCTTTGGTAGCGGGCGTGGGCTCATCAATGTTTTACCCCGCCAACAACAGCGCCATAATGGCCAATGCGCCAATCAAACAATACGGCTCAATCTCCGGGTTGGCCAGAACGCTCGGAAACGTTGGAACACTTATCAGCTACGTTATCGCGATAACAGTTGCCAGCGCAGCCGTGCCCAGATACGTGGCGTTCGAGGCCTTCTTGGGAACCTCCAATCTCATAGGAGGCTTGTCGCAATCCTTTCTCGTAGGAATGCGAAGCGCATTTCTTGCGGGTGCGGCCATCCTGGTCGTTGGCACAGTGCTCTCCGCAATGCGAGGCAAAGAGGTGCGCCAAGCTTCTGCCGCGTCCTACCACTCATTGAATGAACCGTCAAGTCCGAAATAGTTGGCCTCTGCTGCGGATTCCCTTAACGCTTTTTCAGCGGTTACACCACGCAAGAGAGGTGTTTCGATTCGAGTACACTATCTTTTGTATCCTATTTTTCTGAGAAACTCGTGTCTCTGCGTCTTTTCTTCTTGAGATTCGACTCCTTTCGGCGACGAACCATCAATCACTCCGAGAATTGAGGCACCTATCCCGTCCGAAACCACAACAGCCTTTAAGGGGTTGGCCGTGGCACAGTACACGCTGGTTATCTCCTGAACGTTTTTGAGAGCATTAAGTAGGTTGATGGGGTACGCATCCCTAATCATTACTACAAGTAGATGCCCAGCCTTTATTTTTTGGGCGTTTCTCACAGCGTACTCAACCAGCTCCTCGTCGTTTCCGTCGGAACGCGTCAGACATGGACCAGATGCTTCATTGAAGGCCAAGCCGAATCTTATGCTTGGCACAGAAGACACAAGTGTTTCGTAGACATCCTCAACCGTTTTGATGAAGTGTGACTGAGCAAGTATAACATTTGAACCCTCTGGTTTTTCAACTTCGATTACTTGGAGCTCCATATGTATGAACACTGTCACAGACTTGAATGTTTTTCGCCCTAGAGAAGAGAACTGTGTGGACGGAAGACCGTTTACGAACCCGCAACTGGTACTCAATGTATTCCGCACGGTTCGGTGAGGCAGTCGGGTCGCCGCAACGATGCTTTTAGGCTGGTCCACATCATCATTTTGCCAAGGTGTACGCGTACGTTTGAGCTACCAGAGAGTGAATATGAATCCAGACTCGAAAAGCTGAGGGTTTTGCTTGAAAGGAAGGGCTTGTCGGCTGCTTATATAAGCAGTACCACGTCATTCAAATATTTCGTGGGGTATTCATACCTTGCAACCGAGCGACCCGCCGCTTTAATAGTGTCGGCCGGTGGCGACATCTTCTTTTTTGGACCCGTGATGGAGCGGGACCACCTGTTCACCCAAACCAAGCTTGTGAAACAAGCGTTCACTTATCGGGACTATCCCGGGGATAAGCACCCCATGCGTTTCTTTGCGGAGTGGCTGAAACAGCTTGGACTCTCCGACAAAAAAATAGGGGTGGACAGCTCCAGCTTTTATTCGAGCTCGTGGGGCTACAAAGGGATAAGCCTTGGAGAACTGGAGCCAAGCATCAAATTCACCATGATAGGGGAAGAGCTGTATTCGATGCGGCTTATAAAAAGCAGAAACGAACAGGAACTGATACGCGAAAGCGTCAAATGGGGCGCCGTGGGTCACAGACTACTCGAAAAATACACTCAGCCAGGGCTCTATGATTTTGAGGTCGCGGCCAAAGCATCTCTCGAAGCCTCCTTGGAAATGAAGAGGGCCCTGGGCGACAGATACAAGGCGAAGAACTGGAGTATGACGCCAGTTCACGCGGGGTTCAGGGGCCAAGTGGGCGAGCACTCGGCTTATCCACACTCGATAAGCGTAGAAAGGCCAATTCGGAAGGGAGACGTTTTGGGGACCGGCGCGTCGGCGGACGCGGATGGCTACCACAGCGAATTGGAAAGAAACATGTTCGTGGGCAAACCCTCAGAAGAATGTGTGAAATATCACGGCTTAATGCTCAAGATGCAGGATACCGCCCTAGCGGCGATCAAACCCAAAGGAAAATGCAGCGACGTGGATAAAGCTGTTGACAGATTCGCCAAGGAAAACGGTTTGAACGAGTACGTTTTGCATCACACGGGTCACGCCATGGGTTTAGAAGGTCACGAGGCGCCGTTCTTTGATTTGGGCGACGACACACGGATTGAACCAGGCATGGTATTCAGTGTAGAACCAGGCCTATACATCCCAGGGTTGGGCGGCTTCCGACACTCTGACACCATTCTCATAAAGGAAGACGGCATCGAAGTACTCACAAAGTATGCAAGAGACACTGATTCGCTTGTCATCTTATGAGACGACGGGCAAAAGACTCGCCGAGTCCAGACCTGTTTTAGAGCTGGCCCTGAATGTCGAAGAGAACAAAGGGGAAAACGTCAAAACTGGCTGTTCTATGCGACTTTGACGGCACCGTCGTTAAAGTGGACACAGGAGAATTTGTACTGAGCAAATTCGCCGAAGGGGACTGGAAAGTTTTTGATAGGCTCTACGAACGTGGGGAGATAACGCTTGAGGAATGCATGCAGAAACAGTTCTCGATGGTTCGGGCGACCGCGACACTGATTCTGAAACATGTGGAACCTTTACTCAAATTCAGACGAGGATTCGACCAACTTGTGTGTCAATGCAGAATTTTCGGGGTCCCACTCATCATTGTGAGCGCGGGATTGGACTTCTGCATTCAACATTTCTTGGAGCTCAACGGTTGGCTGAAAACGGTAGAGGTGCAGTGTTCAAGAATCGTGTCAGTGAGTTGGGACAAGGGAATCAAATTTGAGCACATTAAGCCTGTGTTTGCCGACTCTACCAATCTAAAAGATGACTTAGTAAGGCAACACAAAAAAATGGATGAAAAAGTGATTTACGTCGGCGACGGGTTGGCGGACTTAACAGCTACAACTTTCGCCGACTACCCGTTTGCGATCGGCGGCTCCAAATTGGCGAAAAAATGTCGAACACAGAACACTGCCTGCAAAGAAATAAGAGACTTTCGCCCCGTGGTCCAACTGCTTAGAAAACTGAACCATAGCTCCACAGGAAACGAGTGAAACAATCCAAGAAGCAGCGCCGACACAAGAATATTGGCACGAAAAATTTTCTATGGTAACCTACACGCCTTCAGCATCGAATCAGCACCATCCATTAAGAACCGCACATCGGAACCAACGGCCAGAAGCTTGTAGCCCATTTCTATGTACTCTTTTGTTTGATTGGGAGTGAAAGCGAGTATGCCTCCTGGTACATCCAGCTTCTCGCCGAGTTTGGCTACACTTCTAAACGTTTCCTTAACAACTTCGGCTCCGGGGTTACCCAAGTATCCCAGCGAAGCCGCCAAATCGTTGGGTCCTATGAACCATGCGTCCACTCCTTCCGTTTTGACTATTTCTTCGAAGTTGGCTACTGCTTTCGCGGTTTCTATTTGCAGTATGAGCATCGCTTCACTGTTGACTGTTTTCAGGTACTCGGCTGTATCCCTATAGTAAACAGTGGCTCTTCGCGCACCGGTTCCGCGGATTCCTCGCGGAGGATATTTGGAATTTTTTACGGCTCTTTCCGCCTCATCAGCGTTCTCTACCATTGGAACCATTACTCCATGTGAACCAACATCCAACGCCTGTTTAAAGTAGGGCAATTCGTTTGCCAGCACCCTAACAATAGGGGTTATACTCTGCGGCGTGGTTTGGAGTAAACTTTGAACTACATCAAACGTAAGAGGAGCGTGCTCCGAATCCAGCAGAAACCAGTCGAACTTGAGCAACGAAAGTATTTCCGTGATTTCGGGGTGACCTATGGTTATCCAAGTTCCGAATACTCTTTCCCCGTCGCGAAGTCTGTGTTTTAAAGCGTTCTTCATTGCAGGCTATAGTAATATGCGGACGCGGGTTAAAAGCCTTAACCCGCAGAGCCAAAGTTCGATTAACCCGCATCATAGCAAACAAGGCTTGAGAAGCCGCAAATATATTAGCATACTAAGAGGCGACCCCCCCCCAGTTTTGGGCTCGGCCAAAAAGTTGTAATGCTAGCAGAAACAACGCACTCCCAAATGGCACTGATTCAGATTTTGGTATATCGGCTCAAAGGGAAAAGTGGGCCGCACCTAGAAACACATCCAAACAACGTGCGAGCCAGTCAAGGGTCGCCTGACATTGTTTCTGCGCGTATAGAAAACTAGTCGTGACGGACACTTCGGTGCTTCCTTGGGCGCGGTTTCAGCACAGTTGGGAAATAAGTTCCGAAAATCCGTGGGTGAACCACGTGTTTCTCTGAAGTTGACGCCGCCGACGCAATTCAAAATTTTTCTTTCTGAATGTCGCCGAAACTGAAAGCGCCAGACGAATACGCTATACGGGGACGAGTCAAGACATTGGGCCGCCAGAAAGATATGACGGGTCGACGCATGGATCGGTTCATTTTTGGCCGACACCTCAGAGTACGCGTTGGCCACCGATTACAATAAACCAGACTCAAACGCGTGACTCACCGAGTCTTCCAATCGTGCACAAGGAAAACACAACCGCGAGTTCAGTAAGGCTTAAGTGAATTATCGGGTGAGGCGGCTTGTTGAAAGAAAATGGTCGCAGAAAAAGTAAGACATTATCAGGGAAAAAACGTGAACCTGCAAGCGCTGAGCGAGAAGATTCAGGATTATCTTAAAAACGACAAGTACACGGTTCAAGCAGCTAACACGCCCAGCGGAATCGTCATTCAAGCACGAAAAGGTGGCATACTCAGAGATATAATCGCTGCTGAAAGAGCGCTCACAATCATGATCAGCGGAGACCCGAACAACTTTACGGTTAGAGTGGGCGTCGGAAAATGGAAGCAGAACTTGGCTGTTGCAGCAGCGGAAGCCATACTCCTAACGGAGCTATTCTTGATTGTAGACGTTCCTGAAATGCTGTGGAACGTAGAGATCGAAAACAAGCTGGTCAAACAAATCGACCAGTTTGTGGGTTGAGCGGAAAAATCCTTAAGGGTTTTTCAAAAAGGGTTGCGCAGAAGCGTTTCTCCGCGCCACCTCGTAACTCATTTTTATGGAAACCGCACATTCACTCAGAATCCAAGCAACCGCGAGCCATAAGCCGGTCTTTTAAAGATTTCGGAACGCTACCAAGCATGGGAAGATAGTATACTGGTCTACGCTATCACTAAAAAAGACAAAGCCAGTGTTCACTTGATGGCGAGCGGGTTAACGGGCGAACCGGTTCCCCCTATGAACTTGAGCGGTGAACAAACATAGAGAAAGTCGTATTGCCCGTCTTTAAAGCAGTCGTCTGCAAGCTCTTCTAACCAAAGAATTTCTTGGATGGGCACACCCAAGCGATTCAACAGAAAAATGTGCAGCGGAACCATTGTGTTGGTCGTTGATGAATGGGTTTGCTCACTCGAAAGAGTGTCCGCCGCGTAAGACGCTATTTCCATGTTATAGAACCATTCTATGAGCTCCTTGCTATAGGTGATTCCAGGTTCATTCAACTCCCTATAGTAATCACCAGGACCCTTGTCGTAGAACACGGTTATGTAGCCCGTCCTTATAAGCAGAATGTCGTGTTTTCGAATTTCCACGTTTTGATGCTCAGCGGTTTTCTCTAGGTCGTCAAGTGTCACCAATTCACCCTTTGCCAAGTGTCTTGTTCCCTTGTACCTGGGTATGTCCAGCAAAACGCCTCTTCCTACTATTCCTTTTTGCGCGATGGGCACTATGCTCGCCTTGGACAAACCACCCACAGTGGTTTTCGAATCGTAGCCGTTATAGATTTTGTCGCCGTGCCAAGCGTGACCCAAGGCGTCGCACTGCGTTGTTCCCTGCAAATACATGAACACAGCATCGTCGGCGTATTTTAGCCCGCCTAGCAAAGGCTCCGATTTGCCACTTGTATAGGTGCCTTCGTCTTGAACCATTAAATGAATGGTCGTGGTTCTACCGGGAAACACCGCGTCGCCCTCTTTTCTACCAATGGGTAAACCCAGCGAAAAAACTCTTCCTTGCCTAACCGATGCCACTGCTCTCAAGACTTCTTGGTTGGTGAGAAAATTCAGGGTTCCCAGTTCATCGCATTCACCCCAGCGGCCCCAATTCTTGGGTGACGATTCCAGAGCTTCTTCGTAAGTTTTTTGGTCCATAGATATCCAATTTTACAAGGGTATATTTGTACTGCTGTGGTTGAGAGACCCAAAAGAAATCGAAGTTTTTCGACTTATTGTGTCTGTTGGACACGGAGGCGCAGGTGTATACCAGCGTTTCAAGTGGCGTCCGAAAGAAATACGCCCAGTTTCTTTATCCCCTGGTCGATTGATTCTTCGGAACCCGAAAAAGAAATTCTGATGTGTCCCTCACCAGAAGGACCAAAGCTTGAGCCTGGCAAGACGGCTACTCCGTGTCTTTCCAAAAGCCTTTTAGCGAATTCCACGGAGCCCATTTTTACTTTGTAACGCGGAAAAGCATAGAAAGCCCCCTCAATTGTGGACAGCTTCAGCCCATCTATTCGCCCGACGCTGTCCATCAACAAATGTCTCCTTTTGAAAAATTCTTGTTTGAATTTTTCGATAAAGCTGTCTCCGTGGTTCAAGGCGTACGCCGACGCATATTGAATAAAGGGTGGAAAACAGGTAAGCGTGTTCTCCAAGAATTTGTTGATTAGATGCACCACGCGCTGGGAAGCCACCACGTATCCGGCTCGCCATCCGGTCATCGCGTAGCTCTTAGAAAGGCTGAACAGAGATATAACATATTCCGGTTTGTGCTCAAGCGAGCCTATGGAAAAGTGACTCTTTTCGTACACCAAGTCTTCGTAGGCTTCGTCGCTCACAATGTAAATCCCTTTTTCACAGCAAAAATCATAGAGCTCTCTGAGCTCTTCTTTTCCCAAGACCTTTCCGGTGGGGTTTGCAGGAGTGTTCAAAACGACCGCCTTTGTTTTGTTCCCAACCTTTCGTTTGACCTCGTCCATGTCAAGCGAAAAGTTTTCACCGAGCCTGTAGTAAACGGGTTTTCCACCCGAGAGGATCACTGGCTCGGAATAGAAGTAGCCGGGGTCGGGTATCAAAGCTTCGTAAGGCTCCTGTGAAACTGCCTGTAGAGAAGCGTAAACGGCGAGCTTTGTGGTCACAAAAATGGTGTTGTCAACTTCAGCGTTTATTCCGTTTCTTCTCAAAACTTTTTTCCGAATGGCCTCACGAACTTCCGGTATGCCGTATGACGATGTATAGTGAGTTTTACCGTTCAACATTGAATTATAGGCAGCTTCAACTATTTCCTTCGGCGTGTCAAAAGAAGGCTCACCTATGGCAAGCGAGAGAATCTTTTCGCCTTTAGCTTGTTTTTGTAGGACAAGATTTACGAGTTCGAGTGTTGGAGAACCTTCGATTTCATCCAAGTACATGTTTAATGTTTCTCGCAAAGAAATTTAAACCTTCACAAATCCGGGTTGATGGAAAACAGAAGCGCGTGTCGCATGTCCACTAAATCAATTTCTCAATGAACCCGGATTTTCCTCGCAGAACTCTTCTGAGAATCTGCCTGTCCTCCTCGCCGAGGGGACGAACAATTTTGGACAGTAGAACAAAGGACACAAAGAAAAGCAAAGCGTCCAATTCAGCCTTTAAAACCAAACCAGATGAACCAGTCAATAATTGGGTAACGTAGACCGCGAGTCCAACAAGAACCGAGAACGCCATGGTTTTGCCGGCCACGCCGAATCGGTGCCCAAGTTTTTTGGATACAAAATGATATGACAGGGTCACGTTTATCAGCGAGGTCACAAGCGTTGAAGACGCAGCGCCAGTGGCCACCAAAGAAGGCACAAGCACCGAAAGCAGGGCTGTGTTCACAGCTGTGGTGGTTGCCCCCACCCAGAGAACCGGTCTGGTTTCACCTATTGATTGTAGGGCTATCAAGTACAACCCTGCTAGCGCCGTGGGAATCGTGGAAACCGAGAGAATCGTAAAAGCCAAACTGTCATGCGAATAGTTGGCACCGAAGACAACCGACAACGCGGTGGGCGAAGCCGCGGCTATGGCCAAGCTGAGCGGCCCCACCACAAATATTGTTATCTTCTCCGCGTTTTTCAACACGGATTCCACGGCTTCTGTTCCTCCCCCTCCCTTCCTGTAGCTCAAAGCGGGGAACAGAACCTGAGTGATGGGCGAGTAGAGCACAGCCAACACCGAGGCGCTCTGAGCCACCAAGTAATAGATTCCTGTGGTGGACAAGCCGTGGGTGATGCCATACAGGACTGCGATGCTCAACCATGTTTGACCTAGCGCTATAAGCGCCAACCCATAAAGCGGCGCCGAATAGCTGATTAAAGGCTTATACAGCCTCTTAGAGGGCACCTCAGCAAACCTGCCTCTTATTCTTAGAAAAGAGTAAAGAAGGGACAAAGCTGCTCCCATTAAGAAGCCCAGCGCCACGCCTTCAACACCTAAAACTCTGGCGAATACTATGGCGGGTAAACGACTGAAAACCGTGAACAAAAGACTCTGGATTGACGCTTCTTTGAACATGGAAAGACCGAAAAAAGCTCCGCCCAACACGTTGGTATAGTCCAACAGAAATGAAGCCGCGAGAGTCACAAGCAAAACGGTGGGACTCAGATTCGTTACCTTCGCTATGTAAGGCAGAAAAACTGATACGCCTATCAGTGCCGGAACCGAGATAAAGGTCAAAAGTTTAATAGTGCTAGAGAAGGCTGAGCCAGCCTGGCTCAAATTTTTGCTACCCAAGTTTTCGGCTATGAACTTTGTGGCCGCCGTGGGCAAAGCCAGCAGTGTGGCTGAGTTGAACACGGATAGGATCAACAGGATCAGAGCCACTTCGCCGACGGCTGATTCGCTCAGAATTCTCGCGAGAGCCAAATAAAACAAAAGTGTGACACCCAAGTTGATCAAATTCATAAGGGTCAAGTAACCCACACCCCGCCCCATTTTCTCTGGTGTGGGGGTGTACAAGCTTTCCAATTGTTTATCAGAGATGTGGTTCACCGAACATATATTTGCTTTTGCATCGTATCCCCTGTATTCTAACCTTAACTCCCCAATTTTTGGGTAATATATGCTGTGCCTCACGACCCATTTTAACCATGTAATGCTATATGAATCGAACGGCCGGCCCTCGGCCTAGTGCCGAGGTCACCTCCTACGGG
>Ga0080006_1148100_pt1 | contig 147017 bp, 140 predicted proteins | sample RS3BMetagenome_FD_69209 | JGI IMG/M metagenome (GOLD analysis project Ga0080006, IMG submission 69209) | Ferric oxide microbial mat and aquatic microbial communities from Rainbow Spring, Yellowstone National Park, USA - RS3B (SPADES... ...
GAATCAACGCCAAAGATCACCGCCAAGCGCATCGGTGCGATCATTCGCAAGGATTATGATCCGAAACTCACGATCAGCGAATCGGCGCTGCGCAAGTTCGTCGCACGTCGACGTCGTGAACTGGTGCCCAAGGAAGCGTTCGTGCGCGCCCAGCACGTCCCCGCCGATCAGGCGCAGTTTGATTTTTCGCCGATGGAGGTGGTCATTGCCGGTGTGCCCACCGTGGTGCACGTCTTTGCCATGCGCCTGAGCTACAGCGGCGCGTTCTTTGCCCGCGCGTCATTGACCGAAGATCGGCCCGCGCTCTTTGCCGGTCTGCTCGCGGCGGCGAAATGGTTCGGCGGCTTGCCGCGCGTCGCGATCTTCGACAACGCCAAAACTGCAGTTCAACACATCCTGCGTGGGCGCGACCGCATCGAAAACGATCAGTTCCGGCGCTTTTGCGGTGAGCTTGCGTTGAAGGTCGAGTTTGCCGCGCCACGGCGCGGCAACGAAAAGGGCGGCGTCGAAGGCACGATGGGATACATCGAGGACAATCAGTTCCGCCCGACGCCGTCATGTTCGAGCATCGAGGCGCTCAACATCGAGTTGGCGCATCTGTGCGTGGCCAATCTCAGCAACGTCCATTCGACGCATCGCGAATTGATCGGTGATCGCTTTGATCGGGAGCGGGCCGCCTTACGTCCCTTGCCCGAGGATCTGCCCAAGCCGTGCGTGCTCGAATATGCGCGCGTCAACAAGTTCCAGGAGGTCACGGTCGAGACCAATCACTACTCGGTGCCAGCACGCTACGTTGGGCGCGATGCGATCGTCGAGATCCACGAGAGCTCGGTGAAGGTGCTCATTGGCGACCACTACGTCGCCGAACACCGCCGTGGGCGCGGTAAGCGCGAGTTTCTTCTCGATCCGTTGCACTTCATCGACGTCATCGCCCACAAGCATCGCTCAGCGACGCGGGCATTGGCGTTTGCCAACGAGCGATTGCCCCGTTCGTTGATTGAACTTCGCGATCGGCTGCTTGAACGCGACGGACCAACGGCGACGAAAACCTGGATGGCCGTTCTCCAACTCGCGCTCAAGAGTTCCCTCACCGAGCTCGGCGAAGTGACGGAGATCGCGCTCGCAAGCGGAACGCTCGACCCCGAGGCGATCGCCCTGCTCTTGCGACAGCGCGATGCTCGGGCCACCGCCATGCTCAATCTTGCGCACCATCGCGGAGCGCCCGCCCTGCAGGCCCAAGCCGTCGACCTTGACGCCTACCGCATTGCAACCCTCGTGGAGTCGGCGCTATGAACGCCGCGATGGTCGAGGAGCACTTGCGCGCGCTCAAACTTCCCGGAGCGCTGGTTCACTATCGTCGCCTCGCTGAGAACGCGAAGGATCCGATCGCCTATCTCGGTGAGGTTCTTGCCGCTGAGCTCGAGCAGCGGCACGAGCGCGGCATCAAGCGCCGTATTTCTGACGCTCGCCTGCCAACGCTCAAAACGCTCGAGGCATTCGATTTCACGCTGCAGCCCAACGTGCCGAAGCTCAAGATTCTCGAACTCGCCGATGCGACGTTCGTGCGCGATAAGCGCAACGTGGTATTCTACGGACCGCCGGGCACCGGGAAAACGCATTGCCTCATGGCGATCGGTCTCGCCGCATGTTCGACGGGATATCGCACGCTCTTTACCACCGCTGCCGGACTGCTCACGAGCCTGCTCGATGCAAAACGCGATGGAACGCTCGCGCGACGGCTTCGCTGGATCGACCGATTTGCATTACTGCTCATCGACGAACTCGGGTACGTGCCATTCGAACGGGAGGCAACCGACTTGCTCTTTCAAGTGATTTCACAACGCTATGAACGCGCGAGCATCGCCATCACCACGAACCTTGCCTTCGAACAATGGACGCAAATCTTCCCCGACGCTATGGCGGCTCGGGCGGTGATCGATCGTCTCATCCATCATGGCTCCATCTTCGAGTTCAGCGGCGAGAGCCATCGCCTCCGCAGCCGGCAAGGAGGAACGGCCAAGGGGAGCAAAACCTGACGAATCGGGGTTCAAAATTCGGGAGCGCAAAGGTTCAATCTCTCGCGAGCGCTCCCAAAAGGGGTCGCTGCGCGATATAAAAGACGTATCCGAACGTATCGCCGTAACGGCGGACAAGCTCGATTTCCTCGCGTTCGCCCTGCAAGAATCGAAGGGTGTCAGCATCGTCGGCATATTGCGCGGCTAACTGCGAAATACGCGCTTCGAGTGGATCGAAGTAGCTCTCGAACCATGCCGAGCGCGGCAGCACGAAGTCGGCGATCCTCAAATACCCGCAGTGATCGATCGTCGCTCGATTCTGCGCAACCGACGACATTGCCGGATACGCCTGTTTCCAGAAGCGTCGAGCAGGCTCAGGCGCGTCGCCAGTAAGCCACGTTAGTTCCGACACGACGACGTAACCTCCGCGACGGACCAAGGGTAACCAGGATGTCAAGCCTCGTTCAAATCCGATGATGAAGATGGAACCTTCCGCCCATAGGAGATCGAACGAAGGCTCACGGAAAGGCAACGCATCCATTGAAGCGTGCGCGGTTCGAATACGATCGGCGAAACCTGCACGCTGCGCTCGTCGGAGCACTTCGTCAAGGAATGGCTGATGGGAGTCGAGCGCATCAATGCGCCCGTCTGTTGCCTGAGCGAGCGCGAGCGTCTGCGCACCGGGTCCGCAGCCAATGTCGAGAATTGCCGGACATCTTGGCAGAGCCGGGAGCAGTTTAAGTGCTCGCAGAGTCGATGCGTCGTCTCCCGGTCCTTCTCGCGGGAGACCCCGATGTAGCTCGAAAAAATCCATGTCGCGTGGTTAGCTATGTAGCCGCAGAACACTTGGCGTTATTATATGCCGCTCTTCGCTTGGGGATTGTCGGGCACTTGGACAAAACATACAGATTAAGATGCCGTTACCAAGGTTGTCAGGCCTTTCATTGCAAGTTCGTGTACCTGAGAAATTGCCGAGTTTTACTCCGTACACAGTGCGACGGCCGAAATGCTGTTGGAACACCAGCTAAGGAATAATCGTTTGGCGAATCGGCGGCGTCCACGTCTCGCCATCGACACCGTTCGCGACTGCTTGCAAGGCGCGGTAAAGTTGGACCGGCTCGCATAAATCGTTCAGTCGCCCGAACGATGTGATGATGTTCCCGAAATCAAACATTCGGCCGAACAGCCCTTGCACGAGACGAGATCCTGCCATCGACGTATTGCCGATCGGCGTTACTTTCCTCCCGAGAATGCCGGTGATGATGAACACGCGCCGATTGGTAGCTACGACACGATAGCCGCCATAATATACTACCGCGTTAAGCAGCCCAACAACGCCGATGAGAAGCAGTAAAGACCCGGATCCCAAAAGCAGAACGCCGGGTTCGGTGGTAAACAGCGCGACGTTGACATGATGGCCCTTCACAATCGGATGAACGCGCGTAAGTAAGGCCACGAACTCTGCAATTACGCCTACCAACGCCGTGATTGCCGGTCTGATCATTACGATCCGGTGAGGGCGCGACCCGAACTCGACGTGCTCCTGCGGCAAAAGGATGCCGGCGAGTTGCGCGGCAGCGACGACCAGCGGCAGTGCGCTTCTTGTTGGCTGCGGTACAAGGGCATTGTGAACCGGAACACCTTCTGGGGCGTCTTCGGCCCGGCCAACTGGCGATTGCAAATCGCTCATACGTCATACATCCTATTCGTTGAATTAAGTTGCGCCTCGGTTGCCGCCGTAATTCGTGTTGAATGGAGCCACGCCCCTCCCTATAGCACGTGACCGAAGCACGGCGGTATATTTTTGCGCCTCGATCTCCGGATGCTGGACTCGCCCTTCGTGGTTCGACAGGCTCACCGTGACGGCGCCTCCTGCGCTCGCTCGCCACGACGGTTCTGATCTCAGCGTGACGGGTCGAAATATCGAAAACGCCTCCCGTTGATGGGTGGCGTTTTCATAGATGGCTCCGGATGCTGGACTCGTGGTTCGATACGGCGGCTTCGCCGCCTACTCACCATGACGGTTCTCGCCAGCAAGGCCAGATACAACAATCGCCCCCACATTCGTGGGGGCGATTGTTGTATCTGGCTCCGGATGCTGGACTCGAACCAGCGACCCGCTGATTAACAGTCAGCTGCTCTACCAACTGAGCTAATCCGGAACGGCGAACCCTAGGCTACGCGATGCGGCGCCCGCCTCCTCCCTGCTAAGGTCGGAACCGGGCGCCGAAATCGAGGCTCGCGGAATCTAGACGCCGCCGGGGGCGGACGATTGCCGCCGGATCGTGACCGTCCGGTCGAGGCGCATCTGCACCTCGGTCCCGTTCTCGATCGTGAAGTTCGACTTGTTGTTGTAGCCGTAGAGGAAGCCGCCCGCCGCGCCGGCGAGCCCGCCGATGTTCGTGTGGAAGATCGTCTTGCCGATCATGTTACCCAGCAACATTCCACCGATCGTCGAAAGGGCGACGGTCGCGCCGTTGCGCGTCTGCTTCTTCTCCTGTGCCTGGCTCAACGTGCCGCTAATCGAAGCGACGCTGCCGTCGGAGAGTTGCAGCCGGTCGAAGGCGAGCTTGAGTGCGGCCTTGCGGCCGCGCCCGGCGCGCGTCACCGCGGCGACGTGTCCGTAGATCGTTGCGCCTTCCAGGCCGCCGGCCTGGTTTGGGAACGGTGGAATCACGGCCATCGTGAATCCGTCGCCCGGGTTCGCCGTCGCCGTGTTGATCGACGTTTGCATGCGACCGTAGAGAATCACGCCGTTATCCAGCGTAAATGCCTGCTGCGCAAGTGCAGGGGCAACCATCGCGAATGCGAGTCCGAATCCGAGTAGCGCTTTGAAGATTTTCATAATCAGCCTCCTTACCTCACTTCTACCCCTACAACGCTTGGTTAACGCGCAAAGTTCGGCACGCGGAGTGCCTCTCCGGTAAAGCCGGTCGCCGCACGGAGCGCTTCAACACGATCGAGCCGCTCCCACGGGAGATCGAGCTCGGGGCGTCCGAAGTGTCCGTAGGCCGCCGTCTGGCGATAGATCGGGCGCAGCAGATCGAGGTGGTGAATGATCGCCGCCGGGCGCAGGTCGAAGACCTCGCCGACCGCTTTGGCGATCCGCTCTTCGGAGATCGCGGCGGTGCCGAAGGTCTCCACGAGCACGCTCATCGGGCGAGCGACGCCGATCGCATAGGCGACCTGCAGTTCGCAACGCTCGGCGAGCCCCGCCGCAACGATGTTCTTCGCGACCCAACGCGCGGCATACGCTGCCGAACGGTCCACCTTCGTCGGGTCTTTGCCCGAGAATGCACCGCCGCCGTGGCGCGCCATGCCGCCGTAGGTATCGGCGATAATTTTCCGCCCCGTCAAACCGGCGTCGCCCTTGGGCCCACCGATCACGAAACGCCCCGTCGGGTTGACGAAAACGCGCGTGCTCTCGCTGCGCAATTTACTCGGAATCACGTGCGCGATCACTTTGTCGGCGATCTCGCGGCGGATGACGTCGAGCGCGATATCGGGATCGTGCTGCGTCGAGATCACCACCGCATCGACGGCGACCGGCGTGTTACCGTCGTACTCCACCGTCACCTGCGATTTACCGTCCGGGCGCAGGTAGGGGATTGTCCCATTCCTGCGCATCGCGGCGAGGTGGCGGGTGAGATTGTGCGCCAGCACGATCGGCAGCGGCATGAGTTCGGCCGTCTCGCGGCAGGCGTAGCCGAACATCATCCCTTGGTCGCCGGCGCCGGTGAGCTCGAACGGATCGTTCTCGCCGCCCTTTGCTTCCAGCGACCGATCGACGCCCATCGCGATATCGGGCGACTGTTCGTCGATCGATACGCTCACGCCGCAGGTCTCGTAATCGAACCCGACCGCCGAGCGATCGTAGCCGATCTCTTTAATCGTTTCGCGTACGATGCGCGGGATATCGACGTAGGTTTTCGTCGAGACTTCGCCCGCGATGTGAATCTGCCCGGTGATCGCGAAGGTCTCCACGGCGACGCGTGAATGCGGATCTTCCTTCAGCAGCGCGTCGAGCACCGCATCGGAGATCTGATCGGCAACTTTATCGGGGTGCCCCTCGGTCACCGATTCCGAGGTAAATAATCGACGGTATGCCATGTTTTTAAGTTCCCTCGCTCCACGAAGCCATATATTTCTGCTGTTCCGGCGTCAGCGTATCGATCTCCACACCCATCGATGCGAGTTTCAATAACGCGACCTCTTCGTCGATCTCCACCGGCACGTCGTAGACCTGTTTCTTCATCTCTGCGTGATGTTTGGCAAGGTGTCCGGCCGCCATCGCTTGGTTGGCAAAGGACATATCCATCACCGCCGCCGGGTGCCCCTCGCCTGCCGCGAGGTTCACCAATCGGCCGTCGGCGAGAATGCAGACCTTGCGTCCGTCGTGCATCTCGTACTGCTCCACGAACGTGCGCGGAACGTGCATCGATTTGCTCAGCTTCTTGATCCCGTCGAGATCGAGCTCGTCGTTGAAGTGCCCCGAGTTGCAGACGATCGCGCCGTCTTTCATCAGCTTGAAATGCGCCTCGGAGATGACGTGATAGTTTCCGGTCACCGTCACGAAGACGTCGCCGATCTTCGCCGCTTCGGCCATCGGCATCACGCGATAGCCGTCCATCACCGCTTCGATTGCCTTGCGCGGATCGACTTCGGTGACGACGACGTGTGCGCCCATGCCGGCCGCTCGCGAAGCGACGCCGCGGCCGCACCATCCGTAACCGACGACGACCACCGTACGCCCCGCCAGCAACACGTTGGTCGCGCGAATGATGCCGTCGAGCGTCGATTGCCCGGTGCCGTAACGGTTGTCGAACATGTGCTTGGTCAACGCGTTATTCACCGCGATCACCGGATAGGGCAACACGCCGTCTTTCTGCATCGCCTTGAGGCGAATCACCCCGGTGGTGGTCTCTTCGCAGCCGCCGATCATCTCTTTGAGCAGGTGGTTGTGCTTAGTGTAGATCGTCGTCACTAAATCGCAGCCGTCATCCATCGACATCTGCGGTTTCGTCGCGATGACCGATTCGATGTGCGAATAATAGGTGCTGTTATCTTCGCCTTTGATGGCGTAGGTCGGGATGCCGTATTCGCAGAGCGCCGCGGCGACGTCATCTTGCGTCGAGAGCGGGTTGCTGGCGCAGAGTGCGATCTCCGCGCCGCCGGCTTGGAGTGCGAGCATCAAGTTCGCGGTCTCCGTCGTGACATGCAAGCAAGCGCCGATGCGGACGCCCTTCAGGGGCTTCTCCGCCTCGAAGCGGTCGCGAATTTGGGCGAGGACCGGCATATAGGCTCCGGCCCAGGCGATGCGGGAGCGCCCTTGCTCGGCAAGCGCTCTATCTTTGACATCCCCCGCGAGGGTAACCGATGGTGACACGAATTTTCTCCTTGTTGAGACGAGGACGATGCTTTCGTAACCGAATAACTCTAGGCCCTGTGAAAACGCTCGACGACTACTTAACCCAACTTGCTTCCAGCGCCCCCACCCCGGGGGGTGGAAGCGCCGCCTGCCTCGTGGCCGCCCTTGGCGCCGCGCTGGTCGCCATGGTCGCCCGCATCTGCATCGAGGGCAAGGCCTACGCCCCCTGGCGCGACTGGTTCGCCGAGCGGATCGAGAACGCCGAGCGCCTGCGCGCCGCGCTCTCCGATGCCCGGCAACGCGACGAAGCGGCCTACGGCGCGGTCGTCGCGGCGATGGCGCTGCCGAAGGCCACCCCGGAGCAGGCCCGGGAACGTACCGAGCGCCTCCAGGGCGCGCTCGCGCATGCCGCCGCCGAACCGTTGCGCGCCGCCGAGCTCGCGCTGCGCACGCTCGACGAGGCGCGCCTGCTGCTCGAACACCCCAACCCTCACCTGCTCAGCGACGTCGGCTGTGCCGGGGAGTTCGCCGCCGCCGGGGTCGCTGCGGCGGCCTATAACGTCCGCGTCAACCATCGCTACCTGCGCGACGAACTGCTGGTCGCTCGCCAACGCCTCGCTTTGGAGCGCCTGGAGCTGCGGGCGCGCGACGGGATCGTCGCGTTGCGCGCGGAGATCATCGAACGCGGGCGTTAGCCAAGCGCTCTCTATGCGAGGCCGACGCGTGCGAAGAACGGGGCGAGCGCTGCAGCATCGACCTCCATGCCGACGCCGCCCTTGTGATAGCGAATATCGTGGAAATCGGCACCCGCGGTAGCGAGCAATCCGTACTCGCGCGCCTTGCGTTCGAAACGCGCGATATCGTTGCCGTCGTGGAGCGGATAGTAGATCTCGATGCCGTCAAATTCGCCTGCGTCGCAGAGTTCGTCGACGATTGCCGCGTCGGCAACGCGCCCGGGGTGCGCGAGCACCGCAATGCCGCCCGCTGCGCGGATCGCCGCGCTCGCGCGCTGCGGCGTCACGAACGTCGAGGGAACGAAGCCCGGCCGGCCGCGTCGTAACAAACCGCGAAACGCCGCTTCGATATCGCTCGATATGCCGTTGGCCACCAGCGCGCGCGCGACGTGCGGGCGCCCCAACACCTGCGATCCCTGCGCGTGCCGTTCGACGTCGGCCATCGTGATTGCGTATCCACCGGCCCGTAACTGCTCCACCATGCGTTGCGCGCGCGTGAAGCGATGCTCGCGATTCTCCACCAAGAACGCCGCGAAATCCGGGTCGTCGCTACGCAGCCCGTAGCCGAGCACGTGCACCTCGGAGTTGCGGTAGTACGTGTTGATCTCGGTTCCGACCACGACGCGGGCGCCATCGTGCGGCGCAAAACGTCCGTACGCTGCGAGCGTGTCGTGATCGGTAATCGAATAGGCTTCGACGCCGCGCTGCGCCATCATATCGGCGAGCGCTTGGGGTTCGAGGCTTCCGTCGCTACAAAGAGTGTGGGAGTGGAAGTCGACGATCACTCAATCGCGGCTCCGCCGACAATCGTCCGGCGTTCCACGGCAATCGATATTCCGGTACGTTCCTCGTCGCCGATCGGCACCGAGATAAATGAGGGCGTGCCGACGAGATCGAGCGACTCGTTTTTGAGATATGCACGCGCGATCGCCAGCGCCTTCACGGCCTGGTTGACCGCTGCCGCGCCGACGGCTTGCACTTCGACGCCGTCGCGTTGCCGCAGCGCGGCAGCGATCGCACCGGCGACTGCGTTGGGATTACTCTTGGCCGAAACTTTGAGGGTGGCCGGGGTGAAGGGGTGGGTGGTTTCGCCGTTCATGGAATGCCTCGTTGAAAGATGCGTTTTATGGAAATCGCTCGGCCCGAGCGGGTATCGAGGCAAAGAACCGCAGCACAGAGCTGTTTGGTTCCGCTTTTACAGACGGAGAAGCGATCCGAGAAACCCGTCAGAAAACGCGACAGCACCGCTTCGCTCTCCATACCGATGATACCGTCGCTGGGACCGGTCATCCCGAGATCGCTAATATACGCCGTGCCACCCGGTAAAATCTCTTCATCGGCGGTCTGAACGTGCGTGTGCGTTCCATAAATTGCAGAAACTTTACCATCGGCAAAGCGAGCGAGGCCCTGTTTTTCCGAGGTCGCCTCGGCGTGAACGTCAACGATGATGCAGGGCGTCACCGCGCGCATTTTCTCGATCTCGGCTTCGAGCGCACGAAACGGATCGTCGACCGGCGGCATAAACGTCCGCCCCATGACGTTGATGATGCCCAACGTCACTTCGCCGACGCGCAGCGTGCCGGCTCCGCTGCCGGGAGTGCCGGGCGGATAATTTGCCGGACGGATCACGCGCTCGCTTCGTTCGAGAAACGCTTTGAACTCGCGCTTATCGAACGTATGGTTACCACCGGTGAGAAAATCGACGCCGCTCTCGAAGAGCTCCTCGCAGGTCGCGGCGGTCAAACCAAAGCCGGCGGCGATATTTTCGCCGTTGGCGATACAGGCGTCGATCTCGTATTGATCGCGCAAGACCGAGACGTAGCGTTTCACCGCATCGCGCCCCGGCGAACCGACGATGTCCCCGATAACGAGGACGTTTAAACGATCTAACGGCGAGGCGATGCCTTCCCTTTCCGACGCTGGTTGAGAAAATAGACCAAGACGCGCTGCCCTTCGCGAAAGCCGATCAACCCTCCGGCCCGCGACGGGTCGCGCAGGCTTTCGACGGCATAGAACGCCGCCTCGTCGGCGGCCGCGCGGTCTTCATCGAGCGCGAGTTCTTCAGTGGGGCGGCTGCGCACGAGCGCATCGCCGAAGCGCGCATCGAAGAACGCACAGAGCATCTCGAGCTCGTCTTTGCTAAACGTGCCGCCGTCGCGCACCACGGTCACGAACGAGGTTGCACGGTCTGCCTCGAAACGTACGCGCAGAGATACCGGCTCCTCGCGCGAGAGATCGAGGAAGCAGGCGCAATGGTCGGCGATCGCTTCGGAGATGGCTGCTTGGTTGGATTTTTCCAGCCGACCGCGAACGGCGAAGCCCAGTTCGAGCGTTCCGTCATTCGGGTGCGCTCGAAGCGACGCGAGCTCTGGAAAGCGCTCGAGGATCGCGCAAATATAGTTGACGCTCTCTGCTTGTGGGGGAAACGGACGAATCGGCATGGATGACACTCTGGATTTGACGATGGGGGGCCGCCTAGCTACGACGCGCCCCGGGCGCTCACCCTTGCAAAATGGGGCGTTTGGGCGCCTTTTTCTCCTTTTGACGCTTATCGGCTCGCTTGTCTTCCTTAGCCAAGGAAGAGCCGAGGCGATCCCGGCCTTCGCCAACGGCCAGGGGCTCTCGTGTACCGCCCCTGCCACACCACATTTCCAGGCATGACCCCCTACGGCATGATGACGATGATGTCGAATTTCCAAGATCTCGACTACCGCAAACAGCGGCAGGCATTTCCGCTCGCGTTGCGCTTGCAAGTCGAGACGCTGCTCGCAAACAAATCGCACCCCGCATCGACGGTCGCGCAGACGCTCTCGCTCTTAGGCGGCGGTTTCATCGGCCCGCACGTGACGTGGTACAGCGAGCAGCCCATCGTCGATAGCGGTTTCCCCGGCGTCACCGAGCAGATGTGGCTTTCCTGGAACGATCTCTTCCACGGGAGCAACTCGATCCAGGTCGGCAAATTCCATACGCCCTTCCCCTTTATGCCCGCACACGGATGGACGCTCGGCAATTATCTGCTCGCCACGCAGGCGACCGGCCAGAACACGTTCAACCCCAATGACGCCCGTTGGGGCGCCGCTTTCAGCGGCATGACGAAGAATTGGATGTATAACGCGTCGTGGCTCACCAACAGCGGACCGGTGAGCAGCGCACTCGACTACAATCCGCAGGCCGGCCCGCGCACGCTCGATCTCAACCTCACCTACGGCGGTATGGTGCGTCCGTGGGCGATTGGGGCAGTGGCGATGAAAGGAACCGCACCGCTCTTCGGTAGTAACGGCGTCTACGCCGCAGGCGACGCATTTACCCGGCAAGGGCTGTACTACAGCTACCAGACCCGTGCGTGGTTCGTGCAGACGATGTACTATCTCGGCCAGGATGCACGCCCCGATCTCAACGTCGGCGCGACCCCGTTCCGCGGTGCCATGCTCGAAATCGAACGCGATTTCGGTTGGCGCAATCACGTCCTCGTTCGCTACGACGTCGCCTCCAGCGACACGCTGAACCGGCAGTACATCCTCGACGACGCCTATAATTTTCTCCCGAATCTGAAAATCACCGGGGAACTCGGGTTAGAACCGGGGGCGCGCCCGTCGATCGCTTTTGCCTTCGATTGGGCCGGGCCGTTCCAGCAGGGGAAACGCTACCTCTGGAATCCACCGGTCGGGGCGCGTCTCGTCTCGATCCATTCCACGTCGAGCGGCAGCGGCATGGCCGGAATGCCGGGCATGTCCGGGATGTCCGGGATGTCCGGGATGTCCGGGATGTCCGGGATGTCCGGGATGTCCGGAATGTCCGGCATGAGCGGCATGAGCGGCATGAGCGGCATGAGCGGCATGTCCGGGATGTCCGGCATGAGCGGGATGAATGGCGCACAGATCGCCGCGGGCGAGCGTCTCGTCGCTGCGAACGGTTGTAGCGGCTGCCATGGCGCGACCTTCGGCGGCGGCGTCGGACCCGCACTCTACGGCATCGAACATCGCCTCGCCCCGATGCAGATCGCCAATTTCATCGCGCACCCGCGCGCGCCGATGCCGAATTTCGGCTTCACGAAACCGCAGGTCGCCGAGATCGTCGCCTACCTCTCCAGCCTCGACGGCGGCAAGCAGGGCATGATGCCGACCATCACCGCGAAGCCGATTCCCGGCCGCGATGACGTCATCGTCACGGTCCGCTTCCCGATGATAATTCCCAAATCCGCAAGCATCGTCGCCTCGATGTCGATGGGCGGAGGCGCGATGCACGGCTCGACCACCGTGCTACACGAAACGAGCGATCCGCATGTGTGGAGGGCCCGCATTCATTTCGATATGGCGGGGCCCTGGACGCTGCGGTTGAACTACGACGGGAAACATCTCACGCGAACGATTGAAATAGGAGACTCACGATAAATGCAACGCCGCTCGTTTCTTGCCGCAAGCGCGGGCGGCTTGCTCGTCGCAGCCGTGGCGCCATTCGATGCGCGAGCGGCGGAGAACGGCCTCCTCGAGCGCACCATTCACGCGGCCCCCTACACGTTTTCGCCGAGTGCGGGCACGTCGTTTTCCACGCTTGCCTATAACGGCAGCATTCCCGGGCCGCTTCTGCGCGTCGTTCGCGGCGGAAAGGTGCGCGTGGATTTTCACAACGATGCGGGGCGCCCCGGCACGATCCATTGGCACGGTTTCATTCTCCCCAACGATATGGACGGCGTTCCCGGAATCACGCAAGCCGCCGTTCCCGACGGCGGCAGTTTCGATTACGCATTCAACGCCGAACCGGCCGGAACGCGCTGGTATCACGATCACGACGGTGCGGGCGACGTACGCGGGCTCTTCGGCGCCTTCATCGTCGACGAACCGCATGAAGAGCACGCCGATAAAGAATTCGTTATCGTGCTCCACGATGTTGCCGATATGAAGAGCTTTCGCGCGGCGACGCACGGGCGCAGCGACGCACCGATGACCGATCCGATGGACTCCGCGGAGATGCTCGCGATGCGCCCGGGCGATAAGATGGATGACGAAGTCGCCTACCTCGCGCATTGCATCAACGGCCACAGCTATCCCAGCGGCCCGCCGCTGCAGGTCAACGTCGGCGATCGGGTTCGTCTGCGTATTCTCAATGCCAACCCGACGCAGACGCGCTATCTGCGCCTCGCGGGTCACCGGCTCACCGTCACCCATACCGACGGCAACCGCCTCGAACAGCCGGTGACGGTCGACGCCCTGCGCCTCGGCGTCGCCGAGCGCCTCGATGCTTGGTTCGAAGTTCGCAAGCCCGGAGCGTGGTTGTTGCAGACGCTCCTGGCGACACCGACGGCCTATCAGCAAGCCGCCCTGGTGGCGACGCCGGGGATGGAACAGAGCTCCCCGATGGGCGTCTCCTCGATGCTCGACGGGATCGAGAGCTTCAGCTACCTCGGCACCGGTGGGCGAGCGCCCTCGCTGCCCCCCTATCACGCCGATCGCAGCGCGCATTATATCCTCGATAAGGATCCGCACATCCCCGGGCGCTGGACGATAAATGGGAAATCCTGGCCCAATGTCCCGCCGCTCTTGGTCAAACGCGGCGACCGCGTCGAGATCACCTTCGAAAATCGCAGCGACATGGAGCACCCGATGCACATCCACGGACACCGCTTCGCGCTCGTCTCCACCAACGGCGTGCCGTTCGCTCGCCCGCTGTTGAAGGACACCGCGCTCGTCGCTCCCTGGACCGGCACGATGACCTGGCGCTTCGTCGCCGACGCCTTCCCGGGAACCTGGCTGATGCACTGCCATAACGCCGTCCACATGATGGGCGGCATGATGACGGAGGTACGCTACGTTGGTTAGGGAACCGAGACGCTTCGACCATGCACGACCTTCATAACGGGCGGATTCTTCTCACGGGCGGCGCGGGGCTCATCGGCAGCACCGTGCTTTGGGCGCTCAACCGGCGCGGCATCGACGACGTGCTCGTCGTCGATCGGCTCGATAAAACAGAGAAGTGGAAGCACCTCGTGCCGCTACGTTTCGCCGATTATCTCGATGCCGACGATCTCACCGAGTTGTTGGAATGCGATCCCGAGGCGCTCGGGCCGATCGGCACGGTCGTACACCTCGGTGCCTGCTCGTCGACGACTGAATGCGATGCCGATTTCCTCATGCGCAACAACTACGAGTACACCAAGCGCCTCGCTGCCTGGGCAATCGAACGCGGCATCCGTTTCGTCTACGCCTCCTCGGCTGCGACCTACGGAGCGCTCGAGACCTGCCTCGACGACGAAGCGCCGCTCGCCGATCTGCGCCCGATGAACGCCTATGCATATTCGAAGCACCTCTTCGACTGCTATGCCCAGCGCCGAGGATGGCTCGACCAAATCTGCGGCATTAAATACTTCAATATCTTCGGTCCTAACGAAGATCACAAAGGCGATATGCGCAGCGTCGTCGCGAAGGCCTGCGAGCAAATCCGAGAGAGCGGCAGCATTCGACTCTTCAAGAGCGATCGCCCCGATTACGCCGACGGCGAACAACGGCGCGATTTCCTTTATGTAAAAGATGCCGTCGAGATGACGTTGCTCCTGGCCGCGAGCGGCCGCAACGGGCTCTTCAATGTCGGCGCCGGAAAGGCACAGACCTGGCTCGATCTCGTGCGCCCGATCTTCAGTGCTTTCGGGCTCCCCGAGCGCATCGAGTTCGTTCCGATGCCCGAACACCTGCGCGCGAAGTATCAATATTTTACCTGCGCGCGCATCGATCGTTTGCGCGCAGCCGGCTATACCTCCGAAATTCCGCCACTCGCCGATTCCGTCGGCGATTACGTGCGGAACTACCTCATCCCAGGGCGCGTTCTCGAACCGAATGACGCGCCGTACGCCCGCACCGCGACGACGATCGCATGATTCCCCACTCCCGCTTTTGAAGAGAACGAGGATCCGACTGTGAGCCAATCAAGCCGCGCGCAACGCCGCCGTGACGAACGGGGAACCTCGCACGCCCCCCCGCCGCGCGATCCGATGCGTGCGATCTACCTCGGCTTCGCCGTCATCGTCCTGCTCGTCTTTATCGGCTTCGGCATCTTCCGCTGGCATGAGACGCAGCGGATCGCCGCGATCTACGCGACGCCGACACCCACGGCTTCTCTCGCGCCGGGGGCGAAACCGCAGCCGACCCCGTTCCAACTCGTCGACGGCGGTACGCTGGGGCAGAATCTCTTTCCCAAAGGCGACACCTCGATCGGCGGACGCGGATTGCCCGTCAACGGAATCAAATGCGATAGCGCCCCCGAACCGATCGTCCTGCACGTGCACCAGCACCTCGCGCTCTTCGTCAACGGCAAGCAGATCGCGATTCCGCAATATATCGGCTTCGTCCCCAATCCCAATAACCCGCAGGCGGGCTGCCTCTACTGGATTCACACCCACGATTCCGAGGGCATCATCCATGTCGAGTCGCCGCACGTGCGGCTCTTCCATCTCGGCGATTTCTTCGCGATCTGGGGGCAACCGCTCCGCGCGAACGATGTCGCCGGATTTAAGGGCCCGGTCACCATTTGGCTCAACGGCGCCCGTTACACCGGCAACGCCAAGCAGATCCCGCTCGTTGCCCACCAGCAGATCGTCATCGACGTCGGCAAGCAGCAGCCCGATCCGCTCTACGTTTTCCCGCCGGGAGATTAACGGCACGGAGCGTTCGAAAACGCTCTCGCAGAGACATTTGGCGCAGGGCAGGCGAGCTTTTTAGGCTAACCTAACAGCCATAATGGCTGCGCTAGGGGCTCGCCGCTCGCTCTCCGGAACCGAAAAAGCCGCATGGAAGCAGTGGCTCATTCGCCTGCTCGCCGTCGCCGGCCCAGGCATCGTCGTTACCTTCGCGGACACCGAGGCGGGCAGCATCACCACCGCCGCCACCTCCGGTGCGCAGTACGGCTACTCGCTCGTTCTGCTGCAGATACTCCTCATCGTGCCGCTCTTTGTCGTCCAGGAGATGACGGTGCGTCTGGGGACCACTACCGGCAAAGGGCACGCCCGGCTGATCCGCGAGCACTACGGCATCGGTTGGGCGTGGGTTTCGTTGGGAACGATGTTGGTGACGAATATCGCCGCGCTCGTTACCGAGTTCGCCGGAATTGCGGGCGCCGCAGCGATCTTCGGCCTACCGCCGGCCCCGTTTATTATCGTGGCCGCGATCGCACTTACTACCGTTATCCTGACGGCGAGTTACAAACGAGCGGAGTACTTCGCACTCGCACTCTGTGCGATGGAGTTGCTCTTCATTCCGGCAGCGTTCGCGGCGAAGCCGGATCTCCACGCGGTCATTTTCCAGGGCATTCTCGGCGCGCAGCCGTTGGGCGACCAACATTATCTGCTGCTGATCGCCTCGAATATCGGCGCGGTCATCATGCCGTGGATGATCTTCTACCAACAGAGCGCAACGGTCGATAAAGGCCTGAAACCCCGCGATCTTCCCTTCGCGCGTATCGATACCGCCTTTGGGTCGGTTGCAACGCAACTCATTATGATCGCAGTGATCGTGATGACCGCAGCGACGCTCTTCGTGCACCATATTCCCGTGAGCGATGCCGCGCATGCAGCACTCTCGCTCGAACCGCTCGTTGGGAAATTCGCCGGCGTCACCTTCGGTGCGGCGTTGATCGGCGCGTCGATGCTCGGCGCGTTCGTCGTCTCGCTGGCGACGGCATGGGCTTTCGGTGAGGCCTTCGAATGGCGCTGCTCGCTCAACGACAGCTGCTTGAAAGCGAAACGGTTTTACGCACTCTACATCGGCAGCGTTGCGCTCGCGGCCGGCATCGTGCTGATACCGAACCTCCCGCTCGTGAATATGACCAACGATATCGAGGCCTTCAACGGTTTCGTGCTCCCGATCGTCCTCGGTTTTCTGCTGGTCTTAGTCAACGATAAGCGCGTTATCGGCGACCGCAGGAACGGCTTGCTTGGCAACATCATTACCTTCGGCCTCTCCGCGGTAATCGTCGCGTTGGGCATCTGGATGGCAATAGCGACCTTCATCCACCCCGGAGGCGCGTAAAAGCAGTATCGTGGAGTGATGTTCCCGTTACTGCTGGCGATCTCGCTGCTTCCCATCCACGCAACGGTGCTCGCGGTCACACCGAAGAGCACCGTCGTTGCCGCAACGCAAGGCGCGACGCTCCAGCTCCAACCCGGTACCTACCGCTTCCGCGTCCCTTCGGCGACGAACTTGCGCCCCGGTATCGGGATCGACGGCCTGCTCGATCGCGCGACCGCCCCCTGGACGCTGCGCGACGCAGTGCCGGCGCGCCCGTTCGTCGCCGGGCTCCCCGCGCGCGGCAAGGTCGTCACCGTCGATTTGGGCAGCTATCTGCCGAACGTCACCTTGGTTGACGCGGCGGGGCACCCATTCGATCTTGCGACCGCATTCCGCGGAAAGACCCTGCTGCTAAGTTTTATCTATACTCGCTGCCCCCCGGGCGATCTCTGCCCGCTCACCAGCGCTAAATTCGCACGCATGCAGCGAGAGATCGACCCAAAACGCATGCATTTACTCGAGATTTCGATCGATCCGACCTACGATTCGCCGGCGATCCTCACCGACTACGGCGTTCGCTTCGGCGCGATCCCCTCGCGTTGGACGCTCGCCACCGGCACCGGTTCGACGATTCAGGCGCTGCTCGACCGTTTCGTGATCTCGTCGATCGAAGACACCACCGGGCATTACGTTCATAACGACGAGTTGTTCATCGTTGGCCCCAATGGCCGCGTCGCTTTCATCGCGCGTAGCGCCGCATGGGTCGCCGGTGGAGCGCTCGCCGAAGCCCGCTCGATCGACGGCGAGAGCAGCAACCCGTTCGAGCTCTTTAAATTATCGATGGTTGCCAGCATCGTTGCGGCCTGCGGAGGCAGCGAGTACGCCGGCATCGTCATTCTCGATATTACGCTGATCTCGTTGATGACGCTGGCGATTCTCTGGGTCCTCTGGCGGCTCGGCCGCCGACTGTGGAAAAAGCCTTAAAGATCGCTCGGCAGGCCTCCCGTATCCCTTGCGGGGAAACCAAGCGCCCGTGGGAGCACCGCGTAAGGCGATCGAAGCGCCTAGTGCCGAACAAGCGGCTTTTCTGGAACGAGCGATCGAACAGTACGGTTCGACCGCCTATGCCTATGCCTACCGCTTGACGCGCAACGAAGCCGATGCCCGCGACCTCGTTCAGGAGGCCTTCATCCGCGTCTACCGGGCGTGGCGTAGCTTTACGCCGGGAACCTCGTTCCAGGCCTGGCTCTACCGCATTATCACAAACTTGCATCGAGACGAACTTCGGCGACGAAAAGGACGTTATTACGATGAGATCCCAGAGGACAACGCACCGCAGGAATGGGGAGGCGAACGCCCGCTCGCCGTGGAGCCGATCGAGGAGTACCTCGACGAGCAATACAGCGAAACCATGGCAAAGGCGCTCGATGCCCTTTCCCCCGACCAGCGCCAGGTGCTCACCCTTGCGGATATCGAGGAGTACAGCTATCAAGAGATCTCCGAGATCATGGGTTGCTCGATCGGCACGGTCCGTTCGCGCTTGCACCGTGCTCGTAACCAACTCCGTCGCCTCGTGCTGAAATATTCAAACGTATGACTACCGATCGCCACCCAACTCGCGAAGAACTCATGGACTTCCAGCATCGTGCGCTCGAACCGGGAGCCGATGCTGCCATGCTCGCGCATATTGAAAACTGCGTGCCTTGCGCCGCGATTCACGACGAAGAAGCACGTTTGACCGAACTCGTACGCATGCACGCTCGCAGCGAGCACTTCGAATTGCCGCTCGGTTTTGCCGCAGCGACGCTCGCTCGCGCACGCGAACGCGAACGTCCGCGTTACCTCGAACGCTTTTTGGGCTGGTGGCGACCGGCGATTGCGGTGCCGGCTGCGGTCTTTTTCGCGCTTGCAGCCTTCCTCGCGCCGGTGGTTCTGCCGCGCCTCTATCACCCAACCTCGCAGATCAACGCGCTACACGATCTTCGCGATCACGCCGCATTGATGGCGACCGAACCCTTCGAGGAGACCTCGCAGGCGCCGATCGTCCTCGCAAGCGACCGAGGGAATGCGGCACCGTAACCTCGCGGCCATCGCAGCTGCGACCGCGCTGCTCCTCCCGGGGACGCTCTTTGCCGCGCAACGCGATGCGACGCCGCTGCTGCGCGCCGCGCTTCACGCGCCGCAAGTAACGAGCTATGTCGGCGAGATCGAGAGCATTCGTTTCGGAGCGCACGGCACGCAGGCGACGGTCTTTCGTGTCGAACATCGGGCACCAAATCTCACGCACCGCTGGTATATCGTCCCGCAATCGGCGTTCGGAGAGACCGAGATCGAACGCGGCGATACCACCTACGTACTCGATCCCCGCCATCACCAGGTGCTCGTCGAACGCAACCGTGCGCTCGACGACCGCATCGTTATCGCCGATAACGTCGGTTTGATGCTCCGCAACTATCGCCCGGTGGAGCAGGGCACGGGACATCTCCTCGGTTTCCCCGTCGACATTATCGCGCTCGTGAATAATTATACCGGGAACACGATGATGCGCCTCTGGCTCGATGCTAAGAGCCACCTCGTCCTCCAACGTAAGGTCTTCGGCGACGACGGCGCGCTCCTAGGCGAACAGCGCTTCGAGAACCTCGCCTATGCGAAGGATATTCCGACCCGCGTCTTTGCGATTCCAAACGATCTCAAACGCGTCGATCGCACGATCCACCGTCGCCCATCGAACGACATCGCAGAGGTGCTGCGAACCATGCCCTTCAAAGCCCACCGCCCGCATTATCTGCCCGATGGATTCATCGCCGTGGCAGCGGATCGAACCACCGACGGCGGAGTCCCCCAGGCGCATTTGCTCTACTCCGACGGGATCCGCATGATCTCGCTCTTCGAAAACGCCGGCGCTTCGCTCGATCTCGATGGCTTGCGAGCGCGCACGCTGCAGGTCGGCGGCGTACCGGCGAAGCTCGCTTCGCGCGGCTCGACCTCGTTGCTCTCGTGGTCGAAAAACGGGATGCATTATGCCCTCGTCGGCTCGCTCGATCCCAAAGAACTCGCGAAAATCGCCGCATCGGTCGCGCCTTGACGAAACCTCGGCGCCGTTAGGGTGCAACCTCCGCGCTTTCGAGAATGCGGCGGAGCACCACGGGAACCGCGCTCGCTGAGGCTCCGCTTTTGCCGCCTGCCCCGGCGTCGTGTACCGCCGCGATCTCAAGGATCGATTCGGTGACGTTTTCGATATCGTAGCCGCCTTCGAGCACGTAGAGCAGCGGCACCGCAAGCCTCCCAGCGAGCTCTGCGAAGATCCCGGCGAGCGCCCCCGCCGCACTTCGCTCGACCCCGAGATCGCCGACGGGGTCTCCGCGAACGTAATCGAAACCCGCGCTGACGACGATCGCCTCCGGGCGCACGCGTCGCTCGACGAAGGCGGCAACGCGCTCCCACAGCGCGACGAAACCCTCGGTCGAGATTCCGCGGGGATCGATCGGCAGATTGACCAACACCTCGCCGCTCGCGCTACGAGATTGCTCCCCCGGGCCACCGCTACCGGGGTACGCCGGCCATGCATGCGAGGAGAGATACGAGATGCCCTCGCCGACCAACGATTGCGTCCCGTTTCCGTGGTGATAGTCGATATCGAGAATCGCCACATGCGCTCCGGTATTCGCGCGAATCCATCGCGCGACGATACCGACGTTGTTAAAGATGCAAAAGCCCATTCCGCGCGCCGGCTCTGCATGGTGACCCGGCGGCCGAACTAGTGCGAAACTCGGAGCACTCTCGCGGCTCGCCCACTCATACGCTCGCAGCGCGCTTCCCACGGCGCGGCGTGCGACCGAGAACGAACGCGCATCGATCGAAACATCCCCGGTGGAGAGATCGGTAAAGCCCTCGGCCGCTTCGCATTCGCGCGCGACGAGATCGATATAGCTTCGCGGATGCACGAGCGCGAGTGTCGCGTCGTCGGCCTCGAAGGATTCTTCGACGAGCGCGATGCCCTCATGCGCTCGCAACGCAGCAGCGACCCGTTCGACGCGCTCGGGGGACTCGGGGTGAGCGCTGCCGCGCAGGTGAGCTCCGAGAGCGATGTCGGTGACGACTCTCACGCTCGGAGCGTTTTCATCCTACCGACGCGATGCGGGCTTCTTCGCTAGGCTCTTCAGCCCGGCGATCGCCTCTCGATAACTCGGTGAGTTCCGTGCGACGACACGCAGTAACCGACGATAGGCAAGCGTCGCCTTCGCTTTTTCATTATTGCGTGCGTAGGTCTTCGCCGCGACCATCAACATGTCGGGCTGGTGGTCGAGGAAGCCCGGAGCGTTGCGATCGAGGGCGTCGAAGATCTGCGCCGCTTCCCCGTAGTTATGAAGGTGGTAGTCGGCGCCGGCGATACACCCCAACGTATCGGGTTGTCGATCGACCTGGAAGCTCTGCTCGCATGCGACCCGCGCCTTACTGTAGAGTTTGCGATAGAAATAGACCTGGCCGAGCATTGCGAAACTCTGCGCCGACGGACGCACCTTCACCAATTTCGAAAGGTACTTCGTTGCATCGACGACATCGTGGCGATCGAGCGAATCCTGCGAGAGGCGTGCCAAAACCGCGGGGTTGCTCGGGTCGATCTTGAGCGCCGCCAGCCATTGCGCCCGCGCATCTTTCATATCTTTCTGCTGCGCGTAGTAATCGCCCATAGCTCCGTGTGCCACGGCGCTATCCGGGAACTTCTTTAGCGCTTCCTGGAATATCGCAAACGCTTGCGGGAATTTTTTCTCGCCGGTAAAGTAGGTCGCTTTCTCCATGAGCACCTTCACGCGGTCTTGGTCGTTCGTCGCTGCGTACTCCGCGTCGTCATAGGCCAATACCGTCTTGGCATCGTTGTGCTCTGCGGCGTAGAGCGAGGCACGGAAGAGCAACAAGTCGAGATCGCCGGGAGAGATCGCAAGCGCTTGGTGGATGGCGGCGAGCGCTTTTGGTATCTGTTTCTGCTGCTGGTAGATGCGCGCGCTCTGCAACGACGGCGTCGGATCGTCGGGCGAGAGTTTCTGCGCGATCGCGAATTCGGCGAGCGCTTGAGCGAACTTTTGCTGATCGGCATAGACCGCACCGAGTGCGACGTATGCCTGCGCGCTCTTCTTGTGGAAGACGATCGCGCGTTTGGCCACGCGTTCGGCTAAATCGAACTTCCCGCTACGAGCGTAGAGATCGGCGAGTTGCGAGAGAATTCCCACGTTCGTGGGGTCGAGATCCGAGGCGCTCTGAAAATCGGCGAGCGCCGCACCGGCGTTACCGACGAGTTCCTGCGCGTAGCCGTCGAGATAGTAGATGCGCGCATCTTTGTTGCCCGCTTGCAGAAGCTGTTGCGTGAGCGAGAGCGCCTGCTCGGCCTGGCCGGTGCTGAGATAGACCCCCGCGAGTTCGAGCGCCGCCTGGCGATCGGTCGGGTGCGCCTTCAGCCGCGCCTGAAGACGCGGAATGGCGATACTGGGGGGCTCGGGCGTTGCGGTCGGCAGCGCGGAGGGAGAGGGCGACGGGGTCGCCGCGGCCTTTTTATGGCCGAAGAGCCCGGCACTCGCCTGCGGCGTAGCCGCGAGGACGAGCGTGGCGAGGAAGAACGCAACGAGCGCAGCGAGCCGCAGCGGCTTCACTGTTTCGCCGCCTTGACGAGTTTGGTGAGTTCGGGAACGATCGCAAAGGCATCGCCCACAACGGTGAGATCGGCAAATTCAGCGATCGGCGCGGAGGCGTCTTTATTGATCGCGACGATCGTCCCCGAAGCGCGCATGCCGACTTTATGTTGGATCGCACCCGAGATACCGACGGCGATATAGAGCGGCGGGCTGACGGTTTTTCCCGTCTGGCCGATCTGCAAGCTGTAGCTCACCCAGCCGGCATCGGCTGCGGCCCGCGAGGCACCGACTGCCCCACCGAATGCATCGGCGAGCGGCTTGAGCATCGTCGTGAACGGCTCGGCGCCGCCCATGCCGCGCCCACCGGCGATAACGACCGGGGCTTCCTCCAGCGCCATCTCACCGGAGCCCTCTTCGACATCCCGCTCGATTGCGAGCGGATAGGAAGCGGCGATCGCGTCGTGGCGATCGATCGATGCACCGCTCCCGCCCGGCGCGGCAGCGAAGGCGCCCGGACGAATCGTTGCGATGCCGTAATCACCTGCGCGCAGCGCACAGCGCGTCACGAGCGCTCCGCCCAATTTCGGTGAGACGCATTCCACTCGTCCGTTTGCAACCGCAATCTCGGTGACGTCGGCAGCGATGCCGGCACCGAGCCGCGCGACGAGCCGCCCGGCGAGATCGCGCCCGGAGAGCGTGTTCGGAATGAGGACGAGCGAAGGGCCGACGTTCTTTGCGGCGGCCTCGACGTAGCGAACGATCGGATCGAGCAAAAAGCGCTCGACCGCAGGATCTTCAACGATCTGCACCGCGTCGACCGGATAGCTCTTCACCTGGTCGGCGACCTGCGCCGCGCCCGCACCGAGCACGACCGCGACGGCCTTGCCCCCGAGCGCGTCGGCGATCTTGCGAGCCTCGGAGAGCATCTCGAACGTGACCTTGCGAGTCGTGCCGTTCTTTTGCTCGACGAATACGATAACGTTTTTCATCACACCAACTTTTTCTCTTGAAGAAACGCGAGGATCGTCGCCGCGCCTGCGGCGGGGTCTTCCGGAGTAACGATTCGCCCCGCGCCGCGCGCCGGCGGCGGCGCGAACGCGAGCAATTCGGTCTTGGAGCCCGCAGATCCGACGGCATCGGCGGCGCCGATATCGGCGACGCTCAACATTTCGATCGGTTTTTTCTTTGCGCCCATGATGCCTTTGAGCGAGGGATAACGCGGCTCGCCGATGGTCAAGGCGGTCGTGACGAGCATCGGCAGCGCTCCGCTCACTTCTTGATAGCCGCTGTCGGTCTCGCGCTCGACACGCACCTTACCGTCGGCAATATCGATCTTGCGAACGTTGGTCAGGCACGGGACGCCGAGGAATTCGGCGAGTGCACCCGGCACCGCACCGGTGCTTCCGTCATCGGTGAGTCCGCCGACGATGAGAATATCGAAGCCGATCCGTTTGAGCGCGAGGCTCATCGCATGCGCGCTCGCCCAGACATCGCTGCCTTCAAGCGCGACGTCGCTGAGCATCACCGCCCCGTCGGCACCCATCGCCAGCGCTTTGCGCAGCGACTCTTTAAGGGAGTCGGGAGACATGCAGAACACCGTAACCGTGCTCTCGCCGCCGATACGCTCTTTCAACTGCAATGCAGCTTCCAAGGCGTATTCGTCGTAGGGATTGATGACGGTTTCGACACCCGCGCGCACCAATCGCTTGGTTGCGGGATCGATTTTCTTCTCGCCATTCGGGTCGGGAACTAACTTGACGGTAACCACGATTTTCACGTGTACGGCGTCCTCCTCAAGATGAACGGGAAACGTATCGAAGCGATGCCTCATCTCACTACAAGGAGGCATTCCGTGCCATCCTACGAGCAGGGGAGACTCTTTCGCGCCTGCAAAGGTCGAGGCGATGCTTTCGACATGTCGCGCGCTCGCCCTCGCCGCACTCTTCATTGCGGCGATCGGAGCGGCAGCGGCGCCAAAACCGGCGAGCCTCTGCGATGGCGGTCTGCTCGCGATTTTGAACCGACCGACGATCGGGTTTTCGACCTGCGCCGTCGCGCTCCATCACGTCGTCGGTGAGTTCGGCATCCAGAACACGGTGGACGCCGCCGGCAGCAATCTGAGCCTCGGACAGGGATTCGTGCGCTTCGGGCTCGGCCACGGCTTCGAAGCCGATATCAACGGCCCGAACCTCATCGCCGGCAGTACGGTGCCCTTTGCGGGGCTTCAGGATCTTGGGCTCGGGATGAAGTGGCAGTTCCTCGACCGTCCGACCCTCGGTGGGGCCTTCGACCTCATTGCGAACGTGCCGACCGCCCGAGCGGGGGTCACCCTCGGCGCACCCTCGACGACCCTCAACCTCGACCTCGCAACGGCCTTGGGCGCGCGCGCAGGGCTCGGCCTAACCCTCGGGGCGATCGATAGCAGCGGCTTCGACCGGCGGAACCGGCGGCAACGATATCTCGCCTTCCAGCCCTCCATAGCCCTCACCGACCTGCTCACCCCTCGGCTGCAAGCCTACCTCGAAGGCGTCGCCCTCTCGCGCACCGCCCCCGGCGCCGCCGGGGCGTTTACGGTCGACGGCGGCTTCCAGTACGCCGCCACTCCCAAGCTCGAACTCGATATCGAAGCCGCGCAATCGATCGCCAACGGCCTCCGATCGCACTATCTCGGGCTCGGTTTCGGCATCGAGATCTGACGGCCGCGCTGGTACTGCGGCGGCACAAAACTCTCGCCCCCGAGGGTGTCGGCGGCGTTCCAAAGCCAGCGCGGATCGCGCAGAAAGCCGCGTGCGAGTGCCACGAAATCGGCATCTCCCTCTCGCACGATGCGATCGGCATGCTCCGGATCGACGATCATTCCAACCGCAATCGTCGCCATACCGGTCGCCGCGCGGATCGCCTTAGCGAAGCCCACTTGGTATCCCGGTGCGGGATGAATCTTCTGTAACGGCGAGAGCCCGCCCGCGCTGACATCGACGAAATCGCAGCCGAGTTCGGCGAGCCGGCGGACCAAAACGATCGACGAATCGAGATCCCAGCCTCCCTCGACGAAATCGGTCGCCGAAATACGGACGCCCAGCGGCATCTCGGCAGGCAACGCAGCGCGCACCGCTCGAAAAAGTTCGAGCGGAAAACGCATGCGATTCTCCAACGATCCGCCATACTCGTCGTCCCGTTTATTGCTCAGCGGCGAAAGAAATTGATGCGCGAGATATCCGTGGGCGAAATGGAGTTCGACCACCTCGACGCCGGCGCGCTGCGCGCGCTTCGCCGCCGCGACGAAGTCTGCGATCGCTCCCGCGATTCCGTCGGCATCGAGTGCGCGCGGCTGCGCCCAACCTTCATCGTACGCGAGCGCACTCGGCGCGACCGGGCTCCAGAGCGCCGGATCGGGCGAGAGATCTCCGGCGGGAAAGGGCGGGCGCGTGCCGCCTTTGCGCCCGGCATGGCCGAGTTGGATACCGACACGACTCTGCGACCAGGTTTTGAGGAAATCGACGACGCGTCGAATCCCGGCTTCGTTTTCGTCGCTGTAAAGCCCCAAACAATGAGGTGAGATGCGCCCTTCGGCGTTCACGTGCGTCGCTTCGAAGAAAACCAAACCCGGTCCGGAGAGCGCGAGATGACCGAGATTGACGAGATGCCAATCCGATGCGGTACCATCTATCGCCGAATATTGGCACATCGGCGACACGACGATGCGATTGGCAAACTCAACGGAGCGCAGCGAAAACGGCGAAAACAATGATGCGGACATGCTCGGTCAAACCACCGAGCGCTCGCGTTGGTTTCCGACGGAGCTATCTGGGAAGGCCGGGGCTTGAACCCGGATGCCCTTTCGAGCGGCAGATTTTAAGTCTGCTGTGTCTACCGATTCCACCACCCTCCCGTCCCGCCCTGATGCCGCGCCCCCGCCAGCGCATCCTGCTGTTGTAGGAGATAACCGAGCAGGAGATCCCCCGCGGTTACCGTCGCGTTCTCCATCTCCAAGCACTCCAGCGCGGTCGCGAGAATCAGCACCCCTGCCGGCAAGATATCGGCACGTTGCGCTTTCACGCCCTCGAGCGATTTACGTTCCTCGATCCCCAAGGTGCAGAGCCGGAGAAACGTCGCATCGAGCCCAGCCCGCGTGAGTTCGAAACGCTCGATGCGCCCCCGCTTCGCGCGCATCAACGAAGCCGCACTCGTCGCGCTACCGCCGACCAAGGCGATGCGCGAAGCGCCGCGCAACTCGGCAAACGGGGCGAGCCGTTCGCGGGCGATCGAGCGAGCGCGCGCGAGCGCCGCAGCTTCGACAGGGCCGTTGCGACCGGCGAGCTCCGGCACGGCCTCGGTCAGCCGCACCGCACCGATCTCCGCCGAGAGCGAGCGCTGCGGAAGAGTGCCTTCACCGAGTGCGTACTCCGTGCTGCCGCCGCCGACGTCGATTGCCCCCGTCAGCGCGCCCGGGCTCGGCGGAAGGCTCGCGAGCGCACCGCGGAAGGAAGCCGCGGCCTCTTCTTCGCCCGAGAGCACGCGCAGCGGAACGCCGGTTATTCGCTCCACCGCACGCGAAAATACCTCGCGGTTCGTCGCGCGGCGCACCGCGCTGGTCGCTATCGCATAGAGCCGTAGGTAGTGACCGCGCACGCTCCCCATATGGACGCGCACCGCTTCGAGCGTCCGCTCCATCGCCTCGTCGGCGAGCATGCCGCTCTCGCCGACCCCTTCGCCCAAGCGCGTGCCGATCGAGCGTTCGAGTGCGACGTGCGGCCGAGCATCGGTTACATCGCCGAGCAGCACGCGCGTCGAATTCGTGCCGATCGAAAGAACGGCGAGATACCCGCTCAAGGCTTGAGATCGTCGCGTTTTTTGAGAACGAAACGTCTGCGACGAGGCAGCGGCGCAACAGGCGCTCCCTCGCCCGGCCCCCCTTCGTCGCCTTGGTTAAAGCGCAGCAATCGCTCTTCGAACTCCTCGTCGCGTTGAATCGGAATGACCTTCGCTTCCAATCGCCGGTTGCGGGGAACGATCGCCAATTCGATCTCTCGTTCGCTCTGCATCGCGTGCTCGAGAAACTTCCGATAGGTTGCGACTTCGGTTTCGTTGATGCTCGCCAATTCGCCGTTCTCCAAACGCACGAGCGCACCGTGTGCATGAATCTGCACGACGGTACCGTTTCGCTTTCCGGGCTGGTTCAATGGACGACGGGAGAGGGGCGTGGTTCGACGAGGACCATGCGTTCGTTCGGAGCGAGCATCCGTAGCCGTTCGTGAATTTCAGGAATCGCTCCACGCGCAGTCCGCAAGCGCACGATGCGACGGCGCAAGCGTAGGTCGCGCCGCTCGTAGCTTGCGATTTGCGAGCGCGTCCGACGCAGATCGGCTTCTAATTTCAAGTTCGTACCGACGACGCGAGCGAACTGCGCCACCACCAAGAGTGCGAAGACCGATCCCACCGCAAGCGCGGCGAACCGTCGGCCGGAGCGCACTAGCGGATGGCGGGCGAGGCGACCGATCACGTTACGCCGTCCGTACCGGCGACCGAATCGCGCCAGCTACCTAGGCGACGGTATTTTTCGTAACGTGCATCGAGCAGTTCGGCGAGCGAGAACGACTCGAGAAGATCGAGCACCCCGCCGACGCGATCGAGCACGCGCGTCACCGTCGCCGCCGCATCGCGGTGCGCGCCGCCGAGCGGTTCGGGAATCACTTCGTCGACGATGCCGAACCCACGCAGATCCGCCGCGGTTAATTTTAAATGTGCGGCGGCTTCATCGGCCTTACTCGCGTCGCCCCAAAGGATGGCGGCGCAACCCTCGGGCGAGGCGACGGAATAGACGCTGTGCTCGAGCATCAAGACGCGGTCGGCGATCGCTAATGCCAACGCGCCGCCCGAGCCGCCCTCACCGATAACCACGCAAACCGTCGGCACCCGCAGCGCTGCGAAAACTTCGAGCGACGCGGCGATCGCTTCGGATTGTGCGTGCTCTTCGGAGAGAATTCCGGGATCGGCGCCTTTCGTATCGACGAAGGTTACCAGCGGCAGGTTGAAGCGCTCCGCAAGCTGCGCGAGACGCTCGCCCTTGCGGTATCCCTCGGGGGTGGACATGCCGAAATTGCGCGCGAGATTCTCTTTCATGTCGCGACCGCGCTGCTGCCCGATGACGAGGATGGCATGGCCGCCGAGGCGCGCGAAGCCACCGACGATCGCCGGGTCGTCGCGGAACATACGGTCTCCGTGCATTTCGTCGAACGCATCGAGCCCGGCGATATAATCGAGCGTCGTCGGGCGCCGAGGATGGCGCGCCATATGGACTTTTTCCCACGGCGAGAGCGAGCCGAATACCTCGGCAAGCAACTGGCGATATTTGCTTTCGAGCGAAGCGATCTCGGCGGACATATCGATCCGCTGCCCCTCGTTCGCCGAACGCAGATCGTCGATGCGTCGCTCGAGTTCGAGCAGGCCCTTCTCGCGTTCGAGCAGCGGGTTCATGCCGACAACTCCGCTCGTTCGCGGCGCAACCTACCGGCGCGGGCGTATCCGAGAAGACGTTCGAGCATCGGCTTGACGTTTGGACGCTCGAGGACCGCATCGATATGGCCGCGTTCGAGTAAGAACTCAGCGGTTTGAAAACGATCGGGGAGCCGCTGGCGAATCGTCTGTTCGATAACGCGACGGCCGGCGAAACCGATCATCGCGTTGCGCTCGGCGAGAATGACATCGGCCTGGAAGGCAAAGGAGGCCGAGACACCGCCGGTCGTCGGGTCGGTCAGCACGGTGATAAAGGGCTGCCCGCTCGCTTTGAGACGTACCACGGCTGCGGTCGTCTTTGCCATCTGCATTAAGGCGAGCATGCCCTCTTCCATCCGCGCGCCACCTGAAGCCGTAAAGAGAACGCATGGCAGCCCGCGCTCGGTCGCTGCCTCGATGAGTCGCGTCAACCGCTCGCCGACGACCGAGCCCATCGTTCCGCCGCGAAAATGAAAGTCCATCACCCCGAGCGCAAGCTGCTGCCCGCCGATGCTGCCGAAACCGCAGATGACCGCTTCGTCGATCCCGCTCTTGGCGGCATCGGCGGCGAGTTTTTGCGGGTAGCTCTTTTTGTCGCTCCACGAGAGGGGGTCGGCAGGCAGCACACCGCGCGCGATCTCTTCGAAATCACCATCGACCAGCGACAGAATACGGTCGTGCGCGCGCATGCGAAAATGATGCGAACAACGCGCGCAGACGTCGAGATTCGCGGAGAGATCGGGGCGATAGAGCACCTCGCCGCAGCTCGGGCACTTCACCCATTGCGCTGCATCTTCACGCACCTTATCGCGATTGCGGCCGCCGCGCAGCCAATCTGCCATCGGCATCGCTTAGGCTTTCGCGCCCGTAAGGCGGCGACGATAGAGCCGGCTGAGCTGTTTGAGATAATTGAAAATCTCGCGTCGATCGAGCTTCGATTCGCCGACGATTCGGTCGGTGAAAACGTAGGGGATCTCCAACGCCCGCCCATAGCGAGCCTTCGCGATAACTTCAAGGCCGATTTTAAAGCCGATCGGGTCGAGATCGACGCCGTCGAGCGCCTCTCGCTTCACCAGAAAGAAACCGCTCGTCACGTCGGCGATCGGCGTGAGCGGCCGAGCGAGCATGCAGGCGATGCGGGATGTAAAGATGCGCTTTGCCGGCCAGTTGGCGATGCCCCCGCCCGGTACGTATCGGCTACCGACGGCAAGCCCATACTGCCCTGAGGCGAGCGCCTCGACCATCTTCGGGATGATCCCGATGTCGTGGCTAAAATCGGCATCCATCGCACCCAACGCGCGTGACTCCGGGCGCGCAGCTCTCCAGCCATCGATCACGCCGCTCGAGAGCCCCATTTTCCCCGGGCGATGGAGGCAGCGAACCGGCAGTTCGGCCGCGAGCCGATCGACGATTGCGCCGGTTCCATCGGGCGAGTTGTCGTCGACCACGACGATCTCACCATCGAGGGCCGCGCCCCGAAAAACGTCGACGGCTCCCCGAAGGAGCCGTTCGATGCCACCGGCTTCGTTGTAGGTCGGGACCACGATGGTAAAGGGCAGGGCGCTCATATATCCTGCAGTGCTACGACGTCGAGCGCAAATGTTCCGCCCCGTCGGAGCGGCGCGAGCGGCTCCGTTTGCGGGCATACATCGCGGCGTCGGCCTGCTCGATGAGCCGAGCCGGATCGGTCGCATCGTTGGGGAAGAGCGCGATGCCGACGCTGGCCCCGATGGGGATCGAGAGGTTGCGCGCTGCTACCGGGGTTGCAAGTGCTTCGGCGATGCGCCGTTCGAGGCGTTCGATCGAAAGGTCGGTCGCATCGCTTTGAATGACGGCGAACTCATCGCCGCCGATGCGAGCGATCGTATCGGAGGCACGCACGATGCCGTCGAAGCGACGTGCGACTTCGAGAAGCACTTCGTCGCCGACCCCATGTCCGTATGCATCGTTGACTTCCTTGAAGCCGTCGAGGTCGATATAAAAGAGTGCGACCTGAGCGTTCGAACGCGTAGCGCGCGTGATTTCCCGGCGCAGAGACTCGGCAAAATTACTGCGGTTCGGCAACGATGTGAGCGGATCGTAAAACGCAAGTTCGCCCATCCGTTTCACCTGCAGATCGCGCTCCATCGCCGAACCCAAAAGCGCGGCGAGCAAGCGCATGAAATCACGATCCGCGTCGTCGAACCGAAGTGCGCCGGTGCGCGGCCGCCGCGATTCGAACGAGACCGTTCCGTACGGCACGCCCTCGACCCAAACAGTAGCGAGCAATACGCTACGCCACCCCTGCCATTCGGTGGCAGGATCGAGCCGCCAACTCCCGCCGTGCGTATCGTCTATCGCAAGAACGACGTCGGTGCCAAAGGCTTCGCGGCTGAAGGTCCGGCCGAACGCGATCTCCATACCGACGGGAATCTCGGTCGCACCGACGCAACGCTCCACCACGACCGCATCGCCTTTCACGTGCGTTACGAAACAGGCGTCCGCGCCGAGCGATTCGATACCGAAGCGCATGACGCGCTCGATTTGCGCGTCGAACTCCAAGCCGGATGCCGCCGCGAGCGCCAATAATTCACGCATGCGTTCGCTGCGCATGCGCTCTCGGTGGGCGAGATCGCGCATCTCGGATATATCTTCAAATACGACGTAAGCGCCTTCGATCGAGCGGTCGATCACGATCGGCGAGAACGAACACCGCATCGCAACGCCGTCACCGTTACTGCGGATGACGTTGAGTTCGGCCTGCGGGTGCTCGCCCAACATCACCCGTGCGAATGCGGTGCGAAGAGCCGTGATATCCCCTGGGGCAACGTCCTCCTCGAAGAGCCGAAATCCAATGGCGCGCGAAGTTCCGCCGAACCGCTCGAACGCGGGGTTGACCCGTCGGTAACGCCCCTGCGCGTCGAGTTCGATCGCCGGCATCGCGTGGCCGTCGAAGAGCGCGTCGAACCGTTGCTCGATCTGTGCGTTGCTCGCTTCAAGCGGAACGATGTGGCGCAAGTCGCGCGCCGTTGCGAGCACGGCGATCGGCTTTCCATCTTCGATAACCGGAGAGACCGTTGCCAAAACGTCGAGTCTCCCGCCCCGTGCATCGATAAAACGCGTGATGAAGTACATGCTGGAACCGGCGATCGCTGCCTCGAAGGCGGCGGTCGTTTCGTCGAACGATTCCGGAGCGATATGCGTGGAGAAGTGGCGCCCTTGCATCTCTCCGGGCGGATAGCCTAAGAACGCGAGTGCTGCCGCATTTCCATGGAGCAGACGCCCCTGCAAATCGTAACTCGCAATCGCGTCGGGGCTACGGTCGTAGAGGGCGGCGAAACGCGCGCGCAGGTGACGGTACTTCTGCCCTCCGGCCTCCAACCTCGCGCCGAGCTTTCGACGTTCGATCTCCAGCGCGATCGAGGCGACGAGCAGCCCGGCTGCAATGATGCCGATGGCGACGGGAAGCACGATCGTCGGCACGCCTACAGCACCTCGGCGGTACGACGCGCCTGCTTCGCTGCGTACATCTTCGCGTCGGCTGCAGCGATCAGGGAGCTCGGGTCGTTTCCGTCGATTCCGAAGACGGCGGAACCGACCGAGACGCCGATCCGGGCGTCGCTATCGGCGAACGCCTTGCGCAATGCCGCTTCGATGCGGGCGGTGCAGCGCTCCAAGCTATCGCTGCGAAGATCGTTGAGCAGCACGACAAACTCATCCCCGCCGACGCGCGCCACGAGCTCGTCGCCCCGAACGACGCCCATGAGGCGCTCTCCCACTTCGGCAAGCAAGCGATCTCCCATAGCGTGGCCGAAGCGATCGTTCACGTTCTTAAAACCGTCGAGATCGAGAAAGAGAATACCCAACTCCCCACCATTGCGCTTTGCGTGCGCGATCTCCCGTTCGAGGCGCTGCGCGAGTAAGGTACGATTGGCGAGCCCGGTAAGCGGGTCGCGGAGGGCGAGGTCGCCGAGCGTTCGCGCCCGGCGGTCGCGTTCGAAGGCGCTCCCCAACAACGCGGCCATCAATTTCACGAAGTCGATATCGTTAGCGTCGAACGGCGCCTCGCGCATATATTTCGAAGAAAACGCCAGAACCCCGAAACGGATCCCTTCGACCGAGATCGGGGCACCTAAAAAGCAACGCCACGGCTCGCCTTCGGCCGCTACGTCCTCGCGCAGCGAACTCTCGCGAATATCGTTGATCACTAGCGGAGTGTCGTCCGCCAGCAGGTGGCGCGATATCGCCTTGGCAATCGGGACGCGGTCGCGCAGCGCGAAACGCCCGGAGCCGCCCATAGCGCGGATCACAAAATCGTCGCCGTCGATGCCGAGTACGTAGCCGATCTCCATCTCGAGCATGCGACGCCCGAAATCGAGTACGCGAGCGAGCAACGGTTCGAGTTCATCGTGAGGGACCGTCGCGAGGCGATAGAGTTCGCGCAATTTCTCCCGCGCCAACTCCTCGCGGCGTTCGAACGCACGCCGCGCGCTCATATCTCGCATGACGATATAATAGCCTTCGATCTCCGTTCCATGCGCCATCGGCGTCAGCGCCACCACGACCGGGAGCACGCGGCCATCCTTGCAGCGCAGTTGCGATTCCGCCTCGAAGGCTTCGCCGGCCATGACGCGGCGATACGCGTTCTCTCGCGCTTCCTCCGAGCCTATCGGCGTAAAGATCGAGGAGGTGGCTCCGATGAGTTCGCTACTTCCGTATCCCGAGATTCGTTCGAACGCGGCGTTGGCCCGCAGGATACGCCGGTCGGCGCCAAGCTGAAGCATCGGCTCGTGATTGATATCGAAGAGCGAGCGAAAGCGTTCGGTTTCGAGCAGTACCTCTTGCTCCAACGTGCGCAGTGGGCGCAGGTCCTTGGCGATGAGGAACGCACCGACGATCGTATCGGCGCTAAGGATCGGGATGAAGGTCGCCCAAACCGGTATCCGCATCCCCTGCGCCCCGCGTGCCACCGTCTCGAACTCCACGACTTCCCCGGCGAGGGTGCGTGTAAAATAGCCTCCGACGGGATCGCGTTGCTCGGCAACGATCCAGGCATCGAGACGGTACGCGCTGCCGTCGGAGCGCTCGTCACCGAATAGCTCCCGCGCCGCCGCATTGACTTGCTGCGAGCGGCCATCGGTATCGTAGACGATTCCGATATCAGGCATCTTGGAAAAAAGCCGTTCGAAGCGCGCGCGTTCGAGTTCGATTGCGGCTGCATAGGCAGCGAAGCGCCGCGCCGTCGGGAGCGTCAGCCAGCGCCAGATCGCGGCCAGAACGAGGAGGATCGTCGCCCCCGCGACCGAGATCGCGATCGCTGCAAGGTGATGGAGCGGCCAGGCGATCGCGGCTGCAACCACCGAAAGCAGTGCCGCTGCGATGGCGGAGAAGCCGAACGCACGCGCGGAGAAGGCGAAGAAACGTCCTTCCTCCCGTTGTGGAGCTGCGGCAGGTAGCATCCAACCGAGCATACGCCAGCCCCCCCAGGCCGTCAAATCGCAGGTTTTAGAGTACGGTTAAGAGTACGGCGGTCGAGAGTACGACTCCGGCTGTCTCCGTGCGCAATATCCGCGGACCGAGCCAGAGCATCCGTGCCCCCGCCGCACCGGCCCGCTCGGCCTCCCCGGTGCTGAAACCTCCCTCCGGGCCAACGAGTCCAAGCACGCTCTGCGCGCCCGCGAGCGCCTCGCGCAGCAGCGGCAACGGCGAATGAGGCGCTGCCAACTCCCACGGCATCAAGAGCGCGTCATACGCGGCAACCTCGAGCAAGAGCGTATCGAGCGAGATCGGCGACGCGATCTCCATCGCCTCGTTACGGCCGCACTGCAGCGCGGCCGAACGCGCGAGACGCCGCCAGCGCTCGAGTTTCGCCGCCGAACAATCGCGTGCGATGCATCGCTCGGTGACGAGCGGAAGCAGACGCGCGACGCCGAGTTCGCTCGCCTTTTCGACGACGTAATCCATCTTGCTGCCCTTGGGGATCCCTTGAGCGAGCGTAAAGCGCAGCCTGCGCTCCGGCGCGGGCTCGTCGATGCGCTCGCGCGGTAGCACCAACGCTTCGCGTTCGAGCCGTTCGATCGTACAACGATAGCGTGCGCCGGAAGAGTCGAGAATTTCGAGCTCATCGCCGACGCGCCCGCGCATGACGAGTTTGAGTTTCCGCGCATCCTCGCCGAGAATCTCGCAGGGCTCGCCGATACGAACGATCCCTTCGACGAAAAAACGCGTCATCGATTATTCCGGACGGAACGCTTCTTTAAGCCGTTCGAAGAACGAGCGCTCTTCTATTTCATCTCCGCCGAGCCTGGCGAATTCTTCGAGTAACTCACGCTGCTTTTTTGTAACGCGCGTCGGTGTAACCACGTGTACGGTGACGTGATGGTCGCCGCGTTGTCCGCCGCGGACGCTGGGCATGCCGTGCCCGCGCATCCGCAGCGTCGTGCCGGTCTGGGTGCCGGGCGGGATCGTCAGATCCAACTCTCCTTCCAACGATGGAACGCGTAGCGTTGCCCCGAGCGCAGCGTGCGTGAACGCGATCGGAATATCGACCGCCGTGTCCATGCCCTCGCGCCGAAAGCGTTCGTGGCGCCGCACGCTGAGATAGACGAAGAGATCGCCGGGCGCTCCGCCGCGGATGCCGCCTTCGCCGCTCCCCGCGATCCGAATGCGCGCACCGTCGTCGACGCCGGCGGGAATCTTTACCGTCAGCTTTCGCTCGCTTTCGCGCCGTCCGCGGCCGCCGCAACTCTCACACGGGCGAGCGACCATCTGGCCCTCGCCGCCGCAGCGCGGGCAGGTGCTCTGCGTGACGAATTGCCCGAGCGGCGTCTGCCGAGCAACGCGCACCACGCCGGTGCCCGCACACTGCACGCAGGGCGCGACGGTGCTGCCCTCGGCGGCACCGCTACCGGCGCAGGTTTCGCATTGGCCGAGATGGGTAAAGGTGAGCTCCCGGGTCGTTCCCGCGAACGCTTCTTCGAGCGAGATATCGAGGTCGTAACGAAGGTCGCTGCCACGTTGCGGCCCGGAGCGACGCTGTTGCCCGCCGTTGCGCATCTCGCTAAAAAACATATCGAAGATATCGCCGAAGCCGCCGCCGCCGAATGGCGAGCCCGTGAAACCCTCGTTTGGATCGACGGTGCCGAAACGATCGTAACGCGCGCGTTTTTCGGGATTCGAAAGCACTTCGTACGCTTCGTTAATCTCTTTGAAACGCGTCTCGGCGTTTGCTTTATCGGAGGACACGTCGGGGTGGTGCTGCCGCGCCAATTGGCGATACGCACGTTTGATTGCTTCGGGTGCCGCATCGCGGGCAACGCCTAAGACTTCGTAATAATCTACGCTTGGCATGGGTGTGTTGCTGTACGTTCCTTATTTTACTTCGACATCGTGAAGGCGTTCGGAGAGCGTCTCGGCGGTCCCTGAGGCCAGCGCCAAGAGCCGTGCATACGGCATGCGGCGCGGCCCGAGAATCGAAAGCATGCCGACCGCGCGTTCGCCGAAGCGATAGGGAACCGTTACGAGCGAGAGATCCGAGAGCTCCTCGCTCCCCAACTCGTGGCCGATCTTCACGCTCGCCGCCGGGCTGTCGAAGGCATCGGCGACCAGGTCGTAGAGCGTTCGTTGCTCCTCGATGATGCGCAAGATGGAACGCAGCTTGCGTACGTCGCGAAATTCAGGCTGATCGAGCAAATGCTGCGCGCCCGATGCCGCGATGCCGGGCTGCTCTTGCGTCCGTGCGCCGACAAACGCGGCGCGGACCGCGGCGACCATATCCTCGCCGAAGCCGCAGCTCTTCGTTAGCGCCGCCAACGAGCGGTCGTCGCAATCGCGGAGAAGCCTGCCTGAAAACGTCGCGTTGAGCGCGTTGGAGAGCCGCGTGAGATCGTCAGGTGAAACGTCGCTACGCAGCTCGAAGAGCGACTGCGACGCAACGCCGAGTGAGGTGACGATGATCGCGATACCGGAGCGCTCGGTAATCCAGATGAGCTGTGCGTATCGGAAGCTCTGCGTCTCGCTCTGCGGTTTGGTTACGAACGCGAGATTCCCGGCGAGCCGACCCAAGAGTCGGCTGCTCTGTTCGACGATTTCATCGAGTTGTGCACGCGCGTCGCGCATTTCGTCGCGAATGCGGCGACGCTCGTCGGCACCGAGCTCTTCGGGCGACATCAACGCATCGACGTAGGTACGATAGCCGGCGTCGGAGGGCACGCGGCCGGCGGAGGTGTGCGGTTGTTCGAGGTAACCGCCGGCTTCCAAATCGGCCATTTCGTTCCGCACGGTCGCCGAGCTGACGCCGAGATTGTACTTCTGGGTAAGCGCCTGCGAGCCCACCGGCTCGCCCGTCGCGATATATTCGTATACGACCGTGGCGAGGATGTAGGCTTTGCGCTTATCGAGACCGTCGACCTCGTTCTCCATCACCCGTAGTTTAGCACTCCGAGCAAGCGAGTGCGAAGGCGCCTTGCCAGGGCGACAAAGGTCGACCGCCAATCACCGCGGCATGGAACTCAAAGCCATCGAATCGCTGCTCGACGAACGGCGTGCCTTCCCTCCGCCGCCCGCTTTCGCGGCCCAGGCCAACGCCGGCCCGGAGATCTATGCCGAAGCGGAGGCCGACCCGCTCGCTTTCTGGGCTGCCTGGGCGCGGAAATTGCACTGGTCGCGCCCCTTTACGCGGGTCCTCGACTGGGAGGAGCCCTTCGCGCAATGGTTCGCCGACGGGGAGATCAACGCGTCGGTCAATTGCCTCGACCGCCACGTCGAAGCCGGGCTCGGCGATCGCGTCGCCTACTACTACGAGGGCGAGCCGGGGGACCGGCGCAGCATCACCTACCGCGCTCTGCTCGATGACGTCTGCCGCTTCGCCAACGCTTTACGGCGACTCGGTATCGGACGCGGCGACCGCGTGGCGATCTACATGCCGATGATTCCCGAACTGCCCGTCGCGATGCTCGCCTGCGCGCGAATAGGTGCTGCGCATTCCGTTATTTTCGGCGGCTTTTCGCCCGATGCGATCGTCGATCGCGTCAACGACGCGCGATGCGTTGCGCTCATTACCGCCGACCAGGGCCGACGACGCGGAAATACCGTTCCGCTCAAAGCGAACTGCGACGTAGCGATGGCTCAGACGCCCTCGATCCGCCACTGTATCGTCGCCAAACGTGTCGGCGAGCCGGTGACGATGATGCCGGGGCGCGATCTGTGGTGGGACGAACTAGTCGCTCGCGAATCGACCACCTGCGAGCCCGCAAAAACGATGGCCGAAGATCTGCTCTTTTTGCTCTACACCAGCGGTACGACCGCAAAACCGAAGGGCATCAAACACACCACCGGTGGCTACCTCACCCACGTGAGCGCGACGCACCATCTCGTCTTCGATCTCAAAGCCGATCGCGATATCTACTGGTGCGCTGCCGATATCGGCTGGGTGACGGGGCACTCCTATATCGTCTATGGGCCGCTCTGCAATGGCGCCACGAGCGTCATCTACGAAGGCACGCCGGATTACCCCGAAAAAGATCGACTCTGGGAGATCGTCGAACGCTACGGGGTTACCATTCTTTATACGGCGCCGACCGCGATTCGCACGTTTATGAAATGGGGGACGCAATATTTAGAGCGTCACGATCTCTCCTCGCTCCGGCTTTTGGGTTCGGTCGGCGAACCGATCAACCCCGAAGCGTGGATATGGTACCGCGAGCATGTCGGCGGCGGGCGTTGCCCGATCGTCGATACGTGGTGGCAAACCGAGACCGGCGGCACCATGATCTCGCCGTTGCCCGGTGTTACGACGACGTTCCCGGGAAGTGCAACCAAACCGCTTCCGGGCATCTCCGCCGATATCGTTGACGAGGCCGGCAAGAGCGTCCCGCTCGGCGGCGGAGGGTATATCGTGATAACCAAACCGTGGCCCGGTATGACGCGCGGCATCTATGGTGATGACGACCGCTATCGCGAAACCTATTGGTCGAAATTCCCTCATCTCTATCTTGCCGGCGATGGCTGCCACCGCGACGAGCGTGGGAACTACTGGTTTATGGGGCGCATCGACGACGTGATGAACGTCAGCGGGCACCGCATCTCTACCGCCGAGGTCGAGAGCGCGTTCGTCGATCATCCCGCCGTTGCCGAGGCCGCGGTCTGTGCGAAGAACGACGATGTCACCGGCCAGGCCATCTATGCCTTCATCACCCTGCGCGGCGGCTTCGACGGAACGCCGATGCTCGCCGATGAATTGCGCGACCACGTGATGGGCAAACTCGGAAAATTTACGCGACCGAAATACGTGACGTTCACGCCCGAGCTTCCAAAGACGCGCAGCGGAAAGATCATGCGCCGATTGTTACGCGATATCGCCGAAGGACGCACCCTCGGCGATACCACGACGCTCGCCGATTCCGGCGTCGTTAGCGAGTTACAGCAGCGCGCGGCGACCGACGCGGCGAAGGACGAGTAGCGACGCGGATAACTACGGACAGTCGTGATCCAATTGAATCATAGAGATACCCTTCGTGCTGTCCGGATGACTGTAGAATAAGAGGCTCGCGTATCCAAAGGGAATTCCACGTGTGTTACACAAGCGCGGGCGGATCGAGCGCTCGAAGTAGTGATGAACGTAGTCCGCGTAGTACGCGTGCACGTTGTAGAGCGTCCCCGCCACGTAGCAACAATTATTCGCATGATAGACTGAATGCGGGGGGATGACACCATCAAACATGGTAATTGCCCCAAACCCCTGGGTGGTAACAATCACGTGCACCGGAAGGGTACCGTTATTTTGGAGGCTGATGTAGCCGTTGTGCAGGTTGATGGATGCGTCGCAGGGAGCGGACGCAGCAAACGCCGCGACGACAAGAACTGCGAACACGCGAAGTAGTTTCACGATAGAGATCCTCCTTACGTCGGTAGGAACCCGAATTTTGCCCAATGATTCGCACCGTCACCGACCCCTCCTGCTCGGTTCTATCGGCTACGCCATTCACTCACTGTGCCGCCGCGCCGCGAGAACGGCGCCGCGAACTTTTTCGCGGCGCCGTTCGATTCCGGCTCCGAGTTGCAGCGATTAGCTACGAACGCTGACCGTAAACTGCACCTCGCGCGGTGCACCGGGCTCGGCGAGAATCGCACCGGGGCCGGCGAGATTGCTCTGGCCGATACCGCCGCCGAAATACGCGCCGCTGGTAACGTATTCGAACGAGTTGTACTGCTTGTCGAAGAGGTTGTTCACCGAGAGCGTGAAGCCGATCGGTTTGCCGACACTTGAGGTCGCGTAACCGATGGAAGCGTTGACGAGGCCATAGCTCGGTATGAGGAGCCCGTTGGGATCGGGTTGACCGAGGAGATTGTTCCACATCGGCTGCGGGCCGGTGAAGTTATCCCAGAGGCGCCCGGTGAGAATCCCGCTGCCGGCCTTCTCCTCACCGGCGATACCGATGTTGTAGGCGAATTTCGGCACCTGCGTTACCGGGAGCCCGCTGTAATTGGTGCCGAGATAGTCGTAGGAATCGAAGTACGCATGCGTGGTCGAGAGCCCGCCGAAGAGCTCGACGCTCCGCCCGAAGGTACGATCGAAGGCGAGCGTCAGCCCGGAGTAGCGCGAACTGCCCGAGGCCGATGCGACCTTCACGCCCGCGCCGATCACGATGGGAATATATTGGTCGCGAACGCGTTCGTCGAAGAAGCTCGCCGTCAGAAAGGCTTCGCGCGGCGATCCATCGAGCATCCGCCCGGCGAAGCGGCGAAAGTATTTCACGCCGACTTCCTGGTTGGTGCCCGTCTCCGGCGACAACCCGGCAACCGGGATGCCCTGATAGGGGCCGCCGGGTGAGGTCTGCGGGCTGCGCAACGCGCGCCCGAAGTTCGCATAGATTGCGAGGTTGGGGTTTGCAAGGAACTGTAACTCTGCCGAGGGCTCGATGCCCGCGAACACCGTTCCGGAATCGCCGAGTTTGGTTTTGTTCGCGCAGATACCGCTCGAGGACGGAACGCCCTGGCATTGCGGGAAGCCCTCAAACCCCGAGTTCAAGAAATTCGTCGCCAAGGAGACATAGCGGAATCCCGGTGTGAACTTCCAACGATTCCCAAGGCGCATGAGATATTGGCCGAAGAAGGTAAAGTTCTTTTGCTGAAAATTATTGTTTCTAAAAAGCGTTGGTTGAGCGATCGTCGAGGGCGCGCTCGGCGCAGATTGCACGGGATCGGGGTTGTAGAAAGCGTTGCGCGTGTTGTAGAGCGAGCCGAAGAGCTCGCTACCCACATCGAGGGCATCCCCAGTGCGCGCGTCGACGTGGTGGAAGGTCAGTTTTTCCGAGAGCGCGTTGGAGAATGGGTTGTTATATTCGAATCGGCCGGTATTGTTCGCCTGGTCGAAGTTGAAATCTTTAACGTGAAGGCGATCTCCGTGGCGATAGGCCAGGATGTTCGAGAGCGACCAGCCGTTCTTCAATCCTAATTCCAGATCGGCCGCGAGCAGACGCGTGCTGTTGGAATCGGTTTTCTGCCAGACGCCAAGCGGCAGCGCCGAGTAGAACCCCGAGGTTTGCTGGCTATACGTCGCACCGGGAATCGGGTTGCCATTGAGATCGAACCCGTTGGCGGTAACGTAGGATCCCGCGATCGGGTTGCCGTTGCCGTCGTAATTTTGCAGCGGCGAGAGCGGAATTAAGTTCGGGCGCATCTCGGTTCCCGAAGCGCTGTAGCCGAAGACGTCGAGCGAGCCGTGTTCGAATTTATCGACGACTTCACCGAACGTTGCGTAGGTCGACCCCGGCGCGGTCGTACCGCTGCCGATGATATTGCGGTATCCCTGGGTGAACGTGCGTCCGTGCGAGATGATAAACCCGAGGTGCTTGGAGAGCGGCGCACTGTAATCGACGTGAAACGCGCTTCCGCCGTAGTTCCCGCTCGATCCGGAGAGGTGCAGGTGCGGCGCATTCTCAGGGAGTTGGGTGTAGAAATTCAGCGTCCCGCCGATGCTGTCGAAGGTACGCGTCACCGGGCTCCCCGGCCCATACTCCACCGCCATACCGTCGAGAATCGAGAGATCGGGAATCTCGTCGGCCTGCCATTGACCGGTCTGCGGGTTATTCAGAAAGACACCGTTGAGCGTCACGCCGATCATCCCGTTATCGACGATACCGGCTTGGTTCGCCCAACCCTGTTTAAAGCCGCGCACGGTGATCATCGATTTCGCCGCTCCCGTCGAACCGTAGCTCGAAACCAAGACGCCCGGCGCCGTCTGGAGCAACTGCGCCGACCCTGCGAGCGCTCCTTGCGATGCGATCTGCGTCTTGCTCAGAAGCACTTGGGTCTGCGCGCTGCGAAAGACTTTCGAATAGGTCGGCAACGGACGCACCGAGTGTCCCTTAATGATGATGTGCGAGACGACCGCGAGCACCTTAAGGCGGATATTCTTCGTCGTGCCGCCGACGACGGCCACGGTATATGGCGCGAGCTCCTGAAAGCGACCGTCGACCGTTACCACGTAGGTTCCCGGCTGAAGGCCGTGCAGGCGGAAGCTCCCGTTCTTCTCCGTCGTTGCGATGACGGCGGCCGCGGAGCCTCGCAAACGGGCTTTAATCACCGCTCCGGCGAGATCTCGGTCGGCGCGCGATGCGACGATCCGACCGTCGATGGCACCCATCGGTGCGGCGCTCGACGTGGCCCCGTTGAGAGCGAACCCAACGTATAGCAACGCGAGAACGAGTAGTTTTTTCACGAACGATATCCCCTATCACGACAAAATAGCGCGAGGCTCGACGCACGCGGCATCGGCTTTTCATCACGCTATCAAGCCGGGTTTAAGGGGCGCTCATCGCTCGATTAACGAGGATGAACTCCATCTTAAGGGCGCTTATGGGTTGAGATGTGCCTTCCCGGCGAGGATGGCACGCACCGCGACCGCCGGGTACCCAACTCGCTCATTTAAGCTATCCTCCCACGCATACGCGACGAGGTTTCGCAGCATCGTGGCACCGCGCGCGATCTGCGCGGCGGTAAATGCGCGCGCTTGCGCACTGCCGTCGGCGAAACCGCCGGCAGCAGCGATACGATAGAGCGGGAGAACCGCCGAATTCGTACCCTGCAGATAGCGAGCGACGATCGAAAGTACGCGCTTCTGCGAGATTCGATGCCGCGGATCTCGCGCGACGTAAGCGGGAATATCGCGCTGCACCGCAGCTTCGCTGATATAGCGATCGACGAACGCGCTCTCGAATTGCGAATGAATGCCGCGAAGCTGAGGAAAGTGCTCGGGGTTCGGGCCGCTCCCCCAGCCATTGAAATGCGTGGTGACGTGGAGCGGCTGAGACCCGTCGCCGACAAAGTGCCCCCAGACGCCGATGTCGCGCAACGTTAACGTCGCGCGCAAGCGAGCGTGCGCGGCGGCACGCGCGCGTCCAGCCGCGGTGGCCGCGTGAGCCGCCTCGTAACGCTCGACGCGCCAGAGCGCAAAATCGGTGCGAATCTGCTCCCAGCCGTCGGCGATGCTATAGGGCAGATAGCCCACCCGATACGGCGTGGTGTGCGCCGCGCACAGTGCCGCTTCGTAGGCTGCCATATCCGAGGGAAGGTGCGCCAGCGCAACGACGCCGGCAATTTTCCCGTGGTCTCCGAGATCGAGATAGTGCCCGGGATCGCGATCTGCATCCCAGGAAGCTCCCGAGCCCTTCAGGCGATCCATCTCCGGCCCGAGATAACGTAGTTCTCGGCGCGCTGCACTCGTGCGTACGAACGCCGGCACCTCGCGAGGAAGATTTGCTGCGGCGAGATCGTTGATGATCTCGTGTCCTTTCTCTCCCCACGCACCCGCACGCAATGGTGCCAGCGCGAAGGTCACGAGCAGTAGTGCCGCGAGAAGAGAGATCGTCGTCGGTCGCTTCACGTCCGGAAAAACTCCTGTAATTCATCGATGTGGGCGATACGCGTCGCCGGTGGTAACGATGCGATCATGCGCTTACCGTATCCCTTTCCCTGCAAGCGCCCGTCGAGGACGAGCACCGCGCCACGATCGCTGCGAGTGCGAATGAGCCGACCGAACCCTTGTTTGAGCAGCATCGTCGCCGCCGGAACTTGCAGCCGCGCAAACGCGTCCTCACCGCGCTCGCGCAAAGCCTGCACGCGCGCTTCGAGCACGGGGTGGTCGGGTTGCGCGAACGGAATGCGGTCGATTGCCACGCAGCTCAAACGATCGCCGGGCATATCGATGCCTTCCCAGAACGTGCGCGTACCGACGAGCACGGCGCCGGGGGTATTCGAAAACCAACGGAGCAATCCGTCGCGGTCGAGCCCGCCGCGCGGGCGCTGAACCTCGACGGGGTGTCGCCCGCTCGCTCGCAGGCGCTCGCCGAATTCCTGCGCTCTGCGAAATGACGTGCAGAGCACGAACGCCCGTCCCTGCGAATAGGTGAGCGCTTCTTCGAGCAACGCAAAAGCGCGCACCACGAAATCGGGATCGTCGGGTTGGAGATCGGGCGGCGCGACGAAGAGGCGCGCTTGTTCCCGATAATCGAATGGGGAGGCGGCAACGAGCTCCTCGGCTCTATCGATGCCTAACCGGGCGCGCACGTAACTGAAATCGCCGCCGAGCGCAAGCGTCGCGCTGGTCAACAGGCAAGGCGTGCGGGCGAAGAGCAGGTCGCGCAAAATCGGCGCGGCATCGAACGGCGTACAGTGCAGTTCGCTCCCATGCGCCGAGGATTGCGCCCAACGAATCGAATCCTCATCGACGGCGAGCAGTCGATCGACCACCTCGGCCTGCGCCGCAAGCGATTTCACCGCCCCAGCGATGCGCATGTCCCGTTCGAGATCGCCGCGGGGAGGGCGTGCGAGCGCCGAGGCACCATTATCGGCGATCCAATTTTCGAGATGGTAGAGCGCATCGCGGAGCCGGGCGAGATCGGTGGCGATCTCCGGGCGCTCGTCGAGCCGGAGCAGTTCGTTCCCGCTACCTGCGAGCGTCTCGCCGAGCTCGCGGTAGCGTTCGTCGATCTGTGCCGTCAGCGAGGTGGGGAGCGTAAAGTACCGCCGCAACCGACGGAAGCTGCGATCGATGCTTCGCCGTGAGAGCGAAGCGGTCAGCACGTTCATCGCGATATCTTCGCAGGTATGCGCCTCGTCGAGAATCGCGTAATCGTAGGCCGGAAGGAGACCGCCGGCGATCGCATCGATGAAGAAAATCGCGTGGTTGACCACGATGATATCTGCGGCCTCGGCATCGCGGCGGCGGCGGTAGTAAAAGCAATCGTCGAAGTGCGCGCACGCCTCGCCGATGCAATCGTCGCCGTCTGCGTCGAAACGCTCCCAGAGCAGCGAATCGAGCCGAAAGGGGACGTCGGATCGATCTCCCGTGATCGTTTCGTTCGCCCAGCGCCGCAACTTCGACATCTCCGGGCGTTCGAAGAGCGCGAGATCGCCGCGCGCTCGCTCCCACTTCTCCCGGCAAAGGTAATTCGCGCGCCCTTTGAGCAGCACGACCCGCGGCTCGAGGCCGAGCGCACGTGCCACCATTGGAATATCTTTGCGAAAGAGTTGCTGCTGCAGCGTGATCGTCGAGGTCGATATGACGACGCGCTTACCGCTCCGCAACGCCGGCACGAGATAGGCGAACGATTTTCCGACGCCGGTCCCGGCCTCCACGAGCACATGCGAGCCGCTTTCGAAGCCTGCTTCGACCGCGCGCGCCATCTCGAGTTGTCCGGGGCGCGGCTCGAAGCCGGGCAGTTCGCGTGCGAGCGATCCCCCGAAGGAGAACAGCTCGTCGATACTCGGGCGTGGGTTCACTGGTGCTGGTGCGGATCGGCTTCTTCGAGCGTCGATTCCAGCGCTTCACCGGTCATCGCGTCGGTTACCTGCGCGCGCACCGGTCGCAACGGCCGATAGATCGCCAGCGTCGCAAGAAAACCCGTCAGCAAGCCCGCTACGTGCGCCTGCTTCGATATACCGGGGAACATAAACGTGAATAGCAGGTTGAGGACAAGAATGCCGAGATTTGCGCGGACGAGTTGGAGCCCCGCCGGGCCGTTTCGCAACCCGATGGCGAAGAGCGCACCGAAGATGCCGAAGATCGCGCCGCTCGCACCGAGCGTCGGATCCTGAAGGTTGCCGAAACTCAAGTAGGTGACGCCGAGCCCCGACGCGATCAGCGAGAGCGTATAGACCAATGCGGTGCGCGGCGTCCCGAGAATCGGCTCGATAAAACGCCCGAGTATCCAAAGTGAATACATGTTGAGGCCGATGTGCAGGATCGAAGCGTGGAGGAAGGCGCTCGTAACGATTCGCCACCATTCGCCCTGCTGCACCAACGCGGGCACCAAGGCGCCCGCATTGTCGATCTGCCCGATGGTCACGTTGCCGGAGAGAATTCCGGAACCCATCGTCGCGATCTCCCAGAGAAAGACGATGACGCACGCCACGACCACCGCGTGCGTGAAGCGGGCACCGCGCGGCATCAGCCTGCGGCGCCTACCGGTTCGACCAACAGCATCCTCGCAAGTTCTAACGAAATCGCGTGCTCTCCACCCTCTCCCGAGATCGTCAAAGGGCCGCCCAACGGCGCGCGCGCGAGCACGCGTAGGCGACGCCCGGGTTTGAGATCGAGTTCGGCGAGATAGCGCAGAATCTCCGGAACCTCTTCGGTGACGCCGACGACGGCGAGATCGGCGCCGGTCTCGGCGCGCGCGAGCGGCTCGCCGCGCGGTAACGGATCGCTGAGGTCGCTCGGTGGAATCGGCATCCCGTGGGGGCAGCGCGTCGGGTTCTTTAATAATGATTCGAGACGCTCCTCGACGCGCGTCGAGATGGCGTGTTCGAGCATGCAGGCGTCGGCATGAGCTTCATGCCATGGAATGCCGAGAACGTCGACGAGGAAACACTCGGCAAGCCGATGGCGACGGACCACGCGGACGGCGACGGCAAGCCCATCGCGCGTGAGTTTGACGGAGCCGCGCGAGACCGGTTCGACGAGCCCGTCCTTCGCGAGTTTTTTGAGCATTCCGGAGACCGAGGCGGGCGCGACTCCCAACGACGAAGCGAGCGCGCCGGTGCTGACGCCGTCGCCCTCACGTTCGAGCCGATAGACCGCTTCGAGATACTCCTCGACCGATTCTGCGAAGTGACTGTGCCCTGACATAGGGCCTCACCTTCGACGCCGCCGGGGTTACTCCGTGGAGCGCAGCCGTTCTTCGAGCGAACGCTTCAGCGAGGCCGGCGCGAAGGATGCGTCAATCGCCGTCGCAATGCAACCGCGCAGCGCCGGCTCGCCGACAAGACGAGCGACTGCCAGGTACTCGTCGTCGATATGCGCACCGAAGAGCGCCGGATCGTCGTCGTCGATCGTCACCTGGAGCCCCGCTGCGAGCAGCTCGGGGAGCGGGTGCGCCTCCGGTGCAGGGACGACCCCGGTGCGGAGATTGGAGGTGGGGCAGACTTCGATGGCGAGCTCGCGCTCGCGCAGCAGCGTCACGACGCCGGGATCCTCGAGCGCGCGAATACCGTGCCCGATGCGCTCGGCCCGCAGGTGCTCGACAGCACTGCGAACGCTCTCTGCTCCGGCAGCCTCACCGGCGTGGACGACGGCATGGAGCCCTTCGGAGCGTGCGAAGGCGAAGGCATCGACGAAGAGTTCGGGCGGGAATCGTGCCTCGTCCCCGCCGAGCCCGATGCCGATGACGCCGAATTCGGTCGCCGAGGCGGCGAAGCGTGCGCTTTCCATCGCGCTCCTCGCGCCGAAGTTACGCGTGAGATCGACGATCGCGCGGAAGGCGACGCCGTGGCTGCGCTCGACGCGGGCAAAGACCTCGTGGATCGCCGCCATGCAGGCTTGGAGATCGAGGGTGGGATGGAAGAACCGCCATACCGAGGGCGAGATGAAGAGCTCGCCGTAGGCGACTCCGCGCCGCAACGCGTCGGCGGCAAACTCCTCGGCGAGGCGTGCGTAATCCTCGGGGCGCGAGAGGGCGCGGGAGACCGCCGCAAAGAGGAGCAGAAACTCAGGGAAATCGGCGAAGGCGTAGACCCGCCCGGGTTCGCGCGGCGAGCGATCCTCTTCTTCCTCGGCTGCCGCACCCGGGCGGTAGCGCGTCGGAAGGCCCTCGCGCGCCGTGAGTTCGAGGAAGGTGCTCTCGCGCAGCGTTCCCTCGAGGTGGCAGTGCAAGTGAATCTTCGGCAGCGCGGCGATGCGCGCGGCAAGCGATTCTTGTGGTTCGAGCTCCAACATCGGTCGCACCAGGGTTCGCTACGGTATGCTAGAATCCATGGAGTTCCGGCGCGGGGTGGAGCAGTCCGGTAGCTCGTCGGGCTCATAACCCGAAGGTCACAGGTTCAAATCCTGTCCCCGCAACCAAGGTGCGATAGGCCCGGTGAGCTCGATACTCCCGGGCCTATCGCTTTTTCAATCGGCGACCGAGCAGCTAATTCAGCGACGCCTGCGTTCTAAGCATCCGTTTCCCCGACCCGAAGGCATCCATGATTGCATGCAAGCTTTCCGCCGTTCTGTCGAGCTCCTCAGCGAGAGCCAGCAGATCGTTAAACTTCGCTTCCAGGGCTGACGAGGCCGATACAACGGTATCGGCGGTCTCTGCATCCTCGCGCGACCTATCGGCGATATCGGCAACCGTCGAGGCGAGTTCACGCGCCTGAGCCGCCATCTCTTCGGTCGCCGCACCATTCTGTTCGACTACAGCAGAGATTGCCTGCATCGCACTATCGGATCTCTTCGCCGATTCTAACATTTCGTGCGACGAACGTTCGATCCGTTCGCTCCCCTGCGTTGATATCCGAACGTTTTCGGCGATCGATTCGAGCGCTTGAGAGATCGAGGCTGACTGCGAGGCGGCTTCGACGACCCGGCTCTGCACCGCCTCAACCGCACCGCCCGCAGCGCTCACGCGATCGCGCACCTCGGTGATAAGAGCGGTGATGCGGCGGTTTTCATCGGCGCTCCGCTCGGCAAGCTTACGGATTTCCGATGCTACTACAGCGAACCCTCGGCCGTGATCGCCGGCACGCGCAGCTTCGATGGCGGCGTTGAGCGCCAAGAGATTGGTTTGCTCGGCGATCGACTCGACGCTCTCGAGGATCGTTCCAATCTGCGACGATAATTTCGAGAGCGCAGCCATTTCCTCGGCTGCATCCTTCGCCGATATATCGGTCTCGCCGAGCATGCGTAAGGTCGCGCCGACCACTCCGACGCCGTTCTCCGCGGCGCGGGCACTATCCCGAGCGGAGTTTAGCAGCAGCGTCGCTTGCTCGACGACCACGCGCGCTTGAAGACCGAGCGATTCAATTTCACCACCAGCGGCGCGCACTTGCAAAGCTTGATCGGCGGCACCGCGCGCAATGCTCTCCACTCCTCCGGCGAACTCACCGACAATCGCGCGGGACGCACCCGCTTCCTTGGCCCGATTGCGAAGCTCTTTGGCGAGGGCGGCGACCGCCCCTACCGCTCCTGCGGCTTGCTCGCGCACGAGCCCCACGTTCTGCTGAAGCAAATTTGCCGACGGAGCGAGGGTGTCAACGGCGCTCCTGACGCCTTCCAAAATGGCACGAATGCTTCCCATCATCGAGTCGAGGGAGGTTCCCAGCCGATCTCTTTCGCTCTGGGGCTCGATACTCGCTCCGATATCTCCACGCCCCATCGCCTCCGAAGCCGCGACGATCGAGCGCTGATAATCGATCATTTCTTCAAAGGCACGCGCGACCGGACGTAACTCACCATCGATAGCACGAAGATCGCCGATCTCCAGCTCCCCGCGCGAAAGCGTCGCGGCAGCGACTCGAAGCAGCGAGGCGCCGTTCCGAAGGCGCCGAATGCCGAGGGCGAAAACCAAAAACGTTACCGCAAAAATAACCAGCATCGCGCCTGCAACCCCGGCCACAACCAATACCACCAGCCGATCGATTGCAGCGAGCGGATAGTTCACCAAGTAGGCGCCGATCACTGCGCCGTTCGCATCGAAAACCGGCGAGCCCACGATAAAACTCGCCGTGCCTGCAAAGCTTGCATTACCCCGAAAATCCCTACCGGAGGATACGGCGGCGGCGACCTGTGGCGGGATCGTTGCGCTGACGATAAACGAGCCGTTCGCCTTCATCGACGAGGCATCAAGGACCCATCGCCCGTCATCTTCGCGGGCAAAAATGGAGATATCGGCACCCGATAGGGAATGCGCTTGCTGGATGAGTGCCTCGTTACCGCCGTTGCTCCAGCCCGGGAAGCCCGGGAAACTCAGCTGCCCATTCGTCCGCGTCGCGTTGCCGGAATTGGTCGCGAGGGCAAGCAGGGCCTTTTCGGCAGCCTTTCCCTGCCGCGCGAGGAACCCATATTCGACGCGTTGAGCGGCATAGATAAGGCCGACGACGGCAAGTGCAATTCCCACGACGAATGCGATTGACGTCGGCAACATAATCCGAAAAGTCATTGAATTGCGGTCGATCACGGGGCCTCCATTCCACGTCTACCTGTATCACGCTACGATTAGGAACGCGTTATGGAGAGATTATCCAAGTCTGTAGTTACTATACCCCGTCGGAGGAACCGATGGATTCGATCGAGACGCGACGGCATCGCAGCACGGCGGCGATCCGAGCAGAATGCTCCCCAAAGAGCGATCGAGCGCGATGCGCAAAACCTCCCGGCTCTTGCGGATGCGCGGGCGCCCCGATCTACGGCTGCTGAATCGAAGCGACTGCGGGTGCGAGGCAGAGAGCGCTCAAGGCCGTTTGTGCTAAGGGGTCGGGTTTTGCCATCGCGATGGGGCGAGCATAGACCGCTACGATTACTTGGCCCTTTTCCTCCGCAAGTCGCTCGACAAGATACGAAAGCGGCGTCTTGATTTCGAACTGCCACTGCGACTCACTTCCATTACAGCCGAGTACTTTTTCTGACGACACCAACTTCGACTTCGGAAACATCTGTATGATGTCGTTTGCCGCAACCTGAGCAACCGTTTGAAGGGGGAGCGCCTTACCGGTAACATCGCCGAATTTCGGCAGCGATAACGAACCGACCAGATACGATTCAACCGTTCCGTCGGCGAATTTTTTCGACGCCGATCCAAGCACATGCGATCCTGGAATTAGGCCTTCGCCCGGGCCGGCGGCAAGCCAACCGGCCGGTAGCGGAGCGCGCACCCCCGGCATCAGCGAGATATCCGGCATAGCAGGCGGTGCGACGAAATTCTGCGGACAGAAGGTCCCGATCGCGGCGAGCGCTTCAGGATCGGCGGCAGAGCCGCCGGGGCGAGCATACGTAGCTGCGTCGAATGCGCCGTTCGGCGCCTGCGCGATGTACTGCAACATGTCGAGATGCATTACGCCGACGGTGAGGTCGTAATGGAGGCGCCAGGCCGGTCGGGTTCCAGCACACACGAAGCTCGAGCGGCTCGAAATCAATTGCATCCCGGAGCCGAAATGCTTGAGCGTCGCAAGCGCAGTTTGTACGTTGGCTTGCAGCGTCCCAACCATTGGCGCGTTATCTTCACTAACATTAATCGCTTCGCTCGCACCGGCATAAGGTTTCATCGCTTGAAATCGGATCTGCGCAAGTGCAGAGAGCACGCGCACGCGGTCGTCGAGCATCCAATCCTTCGGCACCTGCATGAACGCCGAGACCGGCTGCATCGTCGCCTGTGGTGAGGCAGCCGCAGCGGGCGCAGCGGCAGGAGCCGTCGCTGCGGGAGCGGGAGCGATCGACGGAACCGGCGAGGCACTCGGTGCCGGTGCGGGTGAGGGGCTCGCCAGCGCAGCGGCGAGCAATACCGCGCGCATCATGCCGCCACCAAGCCAGCCTCTTTCGCCACCGCGGCAAAGGCATCGAGCGCGCGATCCATCTCCTCGCGCGTTAGCGTCGCGCAGAGTTGCGTGCGTATCCGCGCCGCACCTTCGGGAACCACCGGGAAGCCGAAGCCCGTCACGAAAACGCCGCGCTTCAACAGCTTATCGCTCATCGCAATCGCGAACGCCGTTTCGCCGACGATAATCGGCACGATCGCACTCGGCCCCGGTAACGGTTTCAAGCCGATCCGCTCGAGCCCGGAACGGAAATAGGCAACGTTCTCGCGCAACGCGCGCACGCGTTCGGGGTGTGCATCGAGAAAATCGATGGCGGCGAGAGCGCTGCACGCCACCGTCGCAGGCAGCGCGTTCGAAAAAAGCTGCGGACGCGAGCGCTGGATCAACATATCGACCAACGCGTGGCTTGCGGCGACGAATCCGCCGGCGGCGCCGCCGAGCGCTTTGCCGAGCGTCCCGGTGATGATATCGATCTCGCCGGTCAGTCCGAAGTGTTCGATCGTTCCGCGCCCGCTCTCGCCCATAACGCCGGTTCCGTGCGAGTCATCGACGACGCTGACCGCCCCGTATTTCTTGCAGAGCGCGACGATGCCGGGAAGATCCGCGACCGATCCCTCCATCGAAAAGACGCCGTCGGTCACTACCAGAATCGGCGAGCACCCCCGAGCGGCTTGCAATTTTGCTTCGAGATCGGCGAGATCGCCGTGCCTGTAGACACTGCGTTTTGCCTTACTTGCCAATCGCACGCCGTCGATAATCGAGGCGTGGTTCAACTCGTCGGAGATAATCGCCGAACCTTCGCCGCAGATCGTTGCAAAGAGTCCGGTGTTCGCGTTCCAGCACGAGACGTAGGTAAGTGCCGATTCCGTTCCGAGAAACTGCGCGATGCGCTCTTCCAAACGGCGATGGATATCGAAGGTGCCGCAGATGAAACGCACCGAGGCGGTGCCCGCGCCGTAGCGATCTAAGCCCTCTTTGCCGGCGGCGATCACCGCCGGTTCGTCGGAGAGGCCGAGATAATTGTTCGACGAGAGCACGATAACATCGCCCGCTTCTTCCATGTGAACGGTCGGCGCCATCGGCGAGGTGATATGCCGAAGGTGTTTGTAGGTGCCCGCCGCTTTGAGTGCGTCGAGTTCGCTTTGCAGCGCGGTGTTAAAGGCGGCGTTCATTTTGTTCCTTCTGTGAAATCGAGAACGATTTTAGCGGCTTCGCCGCTTTGCATGAGTTCGAAAGCGCGATCGTACTCTTCGAACGGCAGAACGTGCGTGATAATGGGGCGGAGATCGACGCGGCCGCTCTTCACTAAGGCCTGCGTTTGATACCACGTCTCAAACATCCGTCGACCGTTAATCCCCAACACGGTCAAGCCCTTAAAGATAATCCGCTCGGCAAGATTGATGCTGATACTGTCCGATGGAATACCGAGCAGCGCCGCGCGCCCGCCGTTTCGGACCATCTGCAGCCCCATATCGATCGCCGCGCCGCTTCCCGACATTTCGAGCAGAACGTCGACGCCGTTCCCGCCGGTGCGCGCTTTCATTTCGTCGACCAACCCGCTGCTGCGCGAATCGAAGACGGCATCGGCTCCCAAGCGCTTCGCGAGGTCGAGTTTGGCGGGATTGACGTCGAAGGCGTAGACGCTCGCCGCGCCGGCGGCGCGCGCGACCGGGATCGCCATCAAACCGATCGAACCGACCCCGGTAATGGCGACGCTCTTGGTGCTGACGTCGGCGGCCATAACGGTATGCACCGCATTCCCCAGCGGGTCGAAGACCGCGGCGAACTCATCGGGGATCGCGGGGTCGAGCGGCCAAACGCTGTATTCGGGCATCGCGATATATTCGGCGAACGCACCATCGCGATCGACGCCGATAATTTTCACGCGCTCGCAGATATGCGCGTCGCCGATTCGGCAGAGGAAGCAGGTGAGATCGGCGATGTGCCCTTCCGCGCTCACGCGGTCGCCGACGGCGACGGCGCGCACCGCCGCCCCGACCGACGCGACGCGGCCCATAAATTCATGGCCCACGGTGACCGGCGGCACGATGCGATGCTGCGCCCAGGCATCCCAATGGTAGATATGGGCATCGGTGCCGCAGACCCCCGCCTTCTCGACGCGAATGAGGACTTCGGTTGGCCCGATCGAGGGAATAGGAAGCTCTTCGAGCGTAAAGCCCGGGCCGGCGGCGCTCTTACGGAGCGCATGCATGCTGTTTTTCATCTCTGGGGCCCTGGTATTCGCGCCGATCTATCCGCTACCTCGACGCGCGCAAAAAGAAGGGGCCGCGTCACCGCGAGCCCCTCCCTTTTCCGAAGCGAAGGCGACGACTAGAAGTCGTATTCCACCTGCGCGCGGTTGTATTTGAAGAGCGGAAGGCCGCCGAACTGCTCCGTACGCTCGCCGTAGCGATCGCGGACGAGCCAGCCGTGATAGGCACCCTTGCCGACCTTGTTGAGGTAGTAGAAGGCATCGACGTCGGTCTCTTGCGTCGGTGCGAGGCCGACTGCCGCGGTACCGTCGGCGTAGAGCGCACGCGAGAGAATCGCGTGGAAGCGCTTGTTCGTCGAGTTGAACATGAGCGCGAACTTCACGCCCTGCCCGTAGGTACGACGATCGACCATGCCCTGCGTCATCGAGGTGGTGAAGAACGGATCGGTGGCATACGAATCGGTGTACGGCGATGCGAAACCACCGTAGTAGATCGTCGTCGTGCCGGCGGCGCCGTTGCTCACGCAATTGTACCCGTTAGCGGCCAACAAATAGGGAACGCTGGTCGCCGCGGAGGTGCCGGCGCCGACGAGCCCGTGCGCTGCATTGCAGCTCACGCCTGCCGGAAGAACGACGGTATCGCTCTTCGCCGGAACGTTGTTGTAGCCGACGGTGAAATCGACGTTCTTCGTCAACGAAACACCGGCCTGAATGCCGTATCCCGTCGCACGAATCTTGCCGATCAGCGCATTACCGGTATCTTGTTCGCTACCCGCTTGCAGCGCGACGAAGGGTTTGTACTTCGCCATGAAGCCCGGGAGGCTGTATTTCGCATCGAACCACGCGAGCGTGGCGATGTTATTGAAGCCGTAGTAGTAGAGATCGGCCGAGAGATTCTTTGCACCGTAACCGACTTTGGCATACCCGAAGCCGCTGTTGGGCATCGCGTTGTTCTTGCCGTTCGGGTTGAAGATGTTCCCTTCGGAGCCTAACGACGGAGCGTCGACGTAGTAGCCGGTCAGCAGCGTCGAATTATCGAATGCCGACTGCGCGCGTCCCTCGAATTTCGAAAAGACTGCTCCCTCGAGATTCCAGTTCTTGTTGAGTTTGTAGGTAACGTCGCCGCCCTGGAACGCGGCCGGTTTCAGACGCGAATCCGAGCTATTCGCCCACGGCGAATTGAAGACTTGGTTACCCAACGTCGCGCCGAATCCATATCCGTGATACTTCACGTACGCTTCGTAGAGCGTGCTCATCTGGAAATCGGGGAGCGTGTTATCGGCGGCGATTCCCGGCGGTGCGGGAATACACGCGTTGCCCGGCGAGGGCTGATAGTTTGAAGCCTGCGAACAGTTGCCGTTGAGCGGGTTGGCGTAGAAATACGTCGCCCCCAACGTGAAACCGCCGCCGGCGTTATACTCGCCATGCAAGCTGATGCCGGTGTTCCAGGCCGCTTGGTTCGGCCCTTTTTGGGTCGCACTGGCATTCTGGCGCGTGAAATAATAGCTCCGGACGGAGCCTTTGTACGAAAAGCGGCTGACGGGCTTCTTGGATGCGCTCTCTTGGGCGACGATCTTCTTCTTTGCCGGTGTGTCCTGCGTTGCCGCCGACGCGAAAGAAGTTGCCACCATGAGAAGCATCGCAAGGGCCGCGCCGAAGCGCTGAATCATCTTCATGAAAAATTCCCCTGTGATTGGTGTATTGAAGGGTCCGGCTCCGAGTCTATCCCGGCAAGGTTAAGAGCACCTTAACGCAGCCAGCCCTCGCCTGCTCGAACCGCCGATTCGGGGCAAGGGTTGCCTCCAAACGCTAGCCGTAGCGGCCGGTGATGTAATCCTCGGTTCGCTTATCCTTGGGCTTGGTAAAGATATCGGAGGTCGTCCCGGTCTCGATGAGCTCCCCGGAGAGAAAAAAGGTCGTGTGGTCGGAGATACGGGCCGCTTGCTGCATCGAGTGGGTGACGATTACCACGGTGTACTCGCGTTTGAGATCTTCGATGAGATCCTCGATTTTGCTCGTGGCGATCGGGTCGAGTGCCGAGGCGGGCTCGTCCATGAGAATCACCTCCGGATCGACTGCGAGACAGCGCGCGATGCAGAGGCGCTGTTGCTGCCCCCCCGAGAGCTGCAAGGCCGGCCGATCGAGCCGGTCCTTCACCTCGTCCCAGAGTGCCGCACTGCGCAGGGAGCGCTCCGCAATCTCCATCAGGTGCTCGCGCCCCTTCTCACCGTGGATACGCGGCCCATAGACGACGTTCTCGAAGACGGTTTTCGGAAACGGATTCGGCCGCTGAAAAACCATGCCGATACGGTGCCGGATCGAGACGGGGTCGACATCGGAAGCATAGATATTCTCGCCGTCGAGCAAGACTTCGCCTTCGACGCGCGCACCCGGGGTGAGATCGTGCATGCGGTTCAACGCGCGCAGAAAGGTTGACTTTCCGCACCCCGACGGACCGATCAGCGCCATGACGCAATGCTCGGCAACGCCGAGCGAGGCCTTCTTCATCGCGTGAAACTGGCCGTAAAACACGTCTACATTTTGAACGATCAACTTTCCTGCGCGTTCGTCGCGCACGTCGACCGGCGACATCGTCGAAATCATATGCTCTCCTGCTGCCGCCTCTATGCGACGCAGAGGGCGGAAATTCCGTGTTATGACTCTATTAAATACCGAGGGTGCGGGCCTATTCGCGCGCGATTCGCAGAATCGGTAGGCGCACGACGAAGGTCGCTCCGTGCCCCAACATCGATTCTGCGGCGATGCTGCCGCGATGCGCCTCGACGATCCCTTTAACGATTGCGAGCCCTAGCCCGGCGCCTCCATGTTCGCCTTCACGCGCTCGCGATGGGTCGCCGACGTAGAATCGATCGAAGATGTGCGGGAGGCTGCGATAGGGGATGCCGTCACCCGTGTCGCGCACGCGGACGAGTGCGTCGGAGCCTTCGGCGTCGATCTCGATAAGAATCTCCCCCCCGGCCGGCGTGTGGCGCAGCGCATTATCGACGAGGTTCACGAAGACCTGAGCGAGCCGGTCCGGATCGGCCTCCAGGTGCACCGGGCGAGCGACCCTCACCTCGAGATTGACCCCCTTGCCCAGCGCCGCCGGTTCGAAGGTCGCGGCGATCGAGCGCGCGAGCCCCTCGAGGTCGACCTCCCGCAAACGCAAGCGGATGTGCCCCGATTCGGTGCTCGCCTGTTCGAGAAAACGTGCGACGAGCTCGGTGAGTCGATCGACTTGTGCGAGAGCCTGCGGAAGGAAGAGCGCACTCGCTTCGGCATCCCCGGAATCGAGTACGGTCTCGATCATCAGGCGAATCGACGAGAGCGGCGTCCGCAATTCGTGAGAGACGTTACTGAGAAATTCGGTACGCGCGCGCTCGAGGCGCGCGACCTCGGTGCGATCGATTGCCACGAGAACGACGCCGCGCGGCCCCAGTGCATCGGGTGGCAGGGGGGTCGCCGAGATCGCAAACGTGCGCTGGCGCCCCGGTTCGCCGAGTTGCAACGTCTCGAACGAGGCCTCACCCTGGAGCGCGTCGAGCGTGCGGCGTTCGATAGCGACGTTGGGAATCGCACGTAAAATATGCTCGCCGACGGCGCCTTTACGATCGAAGCGAAAGATTCTCGCGGAGGAGCGGTTCGCGAACGCGATGCGCAGATGTTCGTCCACAAGAACGACACCCAGCGGCAAGCGATTGAGGATTCGACGCAGATCGCGCAACAACGGCGTGCGTTCGACAGGGCCGGCTTCGTCTGCCGGCACGACGAGTTCCTCGCGCGAGCGGCGCCCGCCGCGAAGCGACCACCCCACGGCAACCCCGGCGACGAGAGCGATCGCCGCAGCGATCGCGGCGGCGAACACGGCGCTCTACCCGCGAAACATGTAGCCGCGGCTGCGGATGGTCACGATGTGGCGTGGGTTGCGCGAATCGACCTCGATTTTTTCTCGTAACCACCGCACGTGAACGCTAATGGTCTGATGCTCGCCGTCGAAATCGTATCCCCACACTTTATCGAGCAACGTCTGTCGCGTCACGACGCGACCGTGGTTTTCCATCAGGATGCGCAACAAACTGAATTCTTTCGGAGCGAGCGCAACTTCCTCGCCTCGCACCACCAAGCGCTGACGCGAAGGATCGAGCGTAATCTCTCCAAGCGTTAGGGTCTCGTCGGGGCCGACAACCAACGGGCCGCCGCGTCGCAAGCGCGCTTTGACCCGTGCGAGAAATTCGTGCAGAGCAAACGGCTTGGTCACGTAGTCGTCGGCGCCCAGTTCGAGTGCGAGCACCTTGTCGATCTCTTGGTCCTTTGCCGTCAGCATGATAATCGGCACCGTCGAAAACTTGCGAATCTCCTTGCATGCCTCAACGCCGTCGAGCACCGGAAGCATGATGTCGAGCACGACGAGATCGGGCTCCTCGCGTTGCGCGAGCGAGACGGCGGTGCGCCCATCGCCGGCCGTCACCACGCGATAGCCGCTACGCTCTAAATTAAATCGCAACGTCTGTAAGATCGCCGATTCGTCGTCGACGACGAGAATTTTCTTATCGAAGTCCGCCTGTTTCGTAAACGTGCGCTGCATCATCGACGCTCCTGCGCTCCGTAGAGCTTCGCGATTGCCGTGTAATCGCGCGCCCCGTCGGTCTCTGCCTGCAGGGTGTAGAGCTGATGGGCCAACGCCGCTTGCGGCATGGCGTGCCCCATCGAGCGCGCCGCATCGAGCGCGGCAGCCAGGTCTTTGCGTAACAAATTCATCGCGAAACCTCCGTCAAATCCCGTTCCCAGCCACGTCTTGGGAATCCATTGCTCCAGCACGTAATTCGAGGCGGTCGCGCTTTTGAGCACCTCGCGTACCGCATCGAGATCGGCACCCGCTTTTTGGGCGAACATCAGTGCTTCGGCGTTGGCGATCATAATGCTACCGATCGCGATTTGATTGACGAGTTTTACCGTCTCGCCCATGCCGACCGGGCCGAGATGATGCGCCGTACCCATCGCTTGGAGCACGGAGCGAACGCGCGCGAAATCTTCATCGCTCGCGCCGACCATTATCGTCAACGATCCGCTCTGCGCGCGCATCGGCCCACCGCTCACCGGCGCATCGACGAATGCGATGCCGCGCTGCGCGAGCCGCTCGGCAAAAGCGCGCGATGCGACCGGAGAGATCGTCGACATATCGACGACAATGCCGCCCTCGCGCAGGCCTTCGGCCGCACCGTGCGCGGCGAATAGCGCCTCCTCCACCTGCGGCGCATCGGGGACGCAGAGCACGAGAATATCGCTCGCTTCGGCCACTTCGCGTGGGTGCGCTGCCGCGCGAACGCCGACGGCCGCGAGCCGCTCCAGGGGTGCGCGGTTGCGATGCGCACACGCCGTCACGGCGAAGCCGGCGCGCACCAAGGCATGCGCCATCGGCTCGCCCATAGCGCCGAGCCCGACAAAACCGACGTTCGTAGGGGATGACATCGCAGCAGGCGTTTATCGCTCTCGTCGCGCCCTTCCTCGTCCCGGCGCCGGGGCGTAGGGGCGAGCCTCCGCCCGGCCGAAGCCCCGGCCCCATGCCTACACCGACTCGTCGTCCTACCTTCGACGACATGAATCTCTCCACGGGCAAACGCGCCCGCCTCCACCGGCTGATGTACGAGCACGGCCCGGCGAACGGCACGCTGATGATCCTGCCGATCGATCAGGGGCTCGAGCACGGGCCGATCGATTTCTTCGACAACCCCGATTCGCTCGATCCCGATTGGATCTATCGGCTCGCCGTCGAGGGAAACTTCTCGGGGATCGCCCTGCACATCGGGCTCGCCGAAAAGTACCATCGGCACTACGCCGGCCGCGTTCCGCTGGTGCTCAAAGTAAACGGGAAAACCAATCTCCCCCCCGACGATGAGGCCTTCTCCTCGCTGACCTCCGGCGTCGAAGATGCGGTACGCCTCGGGGCCGACGCAGTCGGCTACACCCTCTACGTCGGCAGCCCTTCACAAGACGTCGATATCGCGCAATGCAACGAAGTACGCCGCGAATGCGAACGTTACGGCATGCCGCTGATCGTTTGGTCCTACCCGCGCGGCAGCGCCGTCAAAGCCAAGGGCGGCGTCGATTCCCTCTATGCAATCGACTACGCCGCCCGCGTCGCCTGTGAGGTCGGGGCAGATATCGTCAAGCTCAACGAACCCAAATGGGAGCCTGAAGGCGCAGCAAAATCGCCGAAGCCCTATAATGCATTAGCTTTCGACGACCTGGAGGGCCTGCGCCGCGTCGTACGCTCGGCAGGGCGCACGCTCGTCTTAGTCTCCGGCGGCAGCAAAATGGGGGACGACGCCACGATCCATAAGGCGCAAACCGCGATGGAAGCCGGCTGCGTCGGCCTCATTTTCGGTCGCAACATGTGGCAGCGCCCATGGGAGAGCGCGCTCTCGATGGCCGGCCGCATGCACGACCTGATGAAAGGCTACGGCCAATAGCGCTTGCTCGCTAGCGAAACTGGTAGGAGAGCACGAATGGTTAAGGGAGCATTATGCATGAAACGACCACCGAGCTTGCCGAGCGCGTTAACGCCGCACTCGACAAGGTACGACCGGGTATCGCTGCCGATGGCGGCGAGGTTTGGCTCGTTCGGATCGAGGGCTCGATCGCATTCGTGCAGATGCTCGGGGCGTGCGGCGGCTGCCCAGCCTCGCACCTAACGCTCAAAGGAGCGATCGAAGCGATCGTTACCGCCGAAGTCCCGGAGATCACCGAAGTCGTGCAAATTTAAAGCGCACGACTTCTTCTTTTTTATTGCTACGTCTTTATTGCTACGTCCGTATTATGTTGAACCGCTCAGAAAGCTCAGAAAAATGAAGGAGAACGAATGATCCGTCGAACGATGACGGCGCTTGCTGCAGCAGCGTTTATAACGCTCGCTCCGCATATCGGCGCCGCAGCGACTCCGCAGTTGGTTCCCTCGCTCGCCACCGCGAGCAATCCGGAAACCCTGCTTCTCGATGCCCGCGAAGCACCGCGCGGCATCATGATCGCCCACTTGCATATTCCCGCGCATCCGGGCACCTTTACCGTTGTCTATCCGAAATGGATCCCGGGCGAACATGGCCCAACCGGCCCGATCGGGGATCTCGACATGCTTTCGGTTCGCGTGAACGGGCATAAAGTTCCATGGCGCCGCGACCTGGTCAATATGTATGCATTCCACATCGCCGTCCCCGCCGGCGCGAACGCCGTCGATGTTACGTTTCGCGAAATACTCAACTCGCCGGGCGATATGATGGGCACCAGCAAGCTCGCAATCGTCAATTGGAACCGCGACCTTCTCTATCAAAACAACACCGACAATCGTGACGTTATCGTTAAATCGTCGATTATTCTTCCCCCGGGCTGGCATTACGGCAGTTCGATGCCGGTGGCATCGCGCTCGGGCCAGCAAATTAATTTCAAGCCGGTAACGCTGGCCTTCATCGTCGATACGCCGCTGGATATGGGGCAGTACGTCCGCAAGATCGTCCTCTGGCAGCACGGTACGGCAAAACAAGTCCTCGACGCTTTCGCCGACCATCCCGAAGATCTCGATTTCTCGAACAAACTCATTCGTGAATACAAGCGGATGACGCCCCAAGCCCTCGCACTTTACGGTGCGCGCCATTGGTACGTCTACCATTCGCTCCTCACCCTCAGCAACAAAATCGGCTTCCAGGGGATCGAGCACCATCAGTCGAGCGACGACCGCGCTCCCGAAGACTTCATGACCAATCCGATGGAGCAACTCGCCGCGGGAGACCTGCTCACGCACGAGTTCTCACACTCGTGGAACGGCAAATATTGCCGTCCCTTCGACCTCTACCAGCCCAACTTCCAGATTCCCGAGCGCACCGAGTTGCTCTGGGTCTACGAGGGCATGAACCAATATCTGGGCGATCTGCTCTCGTTCCGGATGGGGATTCGCAAAACGTCGGAGTATCCGGAATATCTCGCCAGTATCTATGCGAGCATGGCAAACGAGCCGGGGCGCGATTATCGCCCGATTATCGATCTCACCACCTCCGCACCCTATCTCTATCAATCGTATGGAGATTATCCCTCGCTGCGTCGTACTGCCGGCGATTTCTACACCGAAGGCGAACTGCTCTGGCTCGACGTCGATTCGATTATCCGCGAAAAATCACACGGCACGAAATCGCTCGACACCTTCCTTCACCTTTACGCCGGGCCCCCAAACACCGGGCCGATCACCAAGCTCTATAACCGCGAACAGATCGAGGCGCTGCTCGGCGAAGTGGTCCCCTACAACTGGCATGCCTTCTTCCAAAAGTACGTTTATTCTGTGGCCATCCAGCCTCCCGACGCACTGGCGCGTACGGGATTCAAGCTGGTCTACACCGCAAAACCGAACGAGTTCATCCAAGCCGACGAGAGACTCCGTCACTATGTCGATGCGTGGTATTCGCTGGGGCTTCGCTTGGCGATGAACGGTGGAATCGGCGATGTTCGCCGTGGATCGCCATCGTGGACGGCAATGCTCTCACCGCACGAAAAGATCGTTGCCGTCGACGGGCGCGCCTTCTCGGGCAAGGTTCTCACGCGAGCGCTCGTCCGTGCTGAAAAGAACAAACAGCCGATTGCGCTTCTCGTCGAATCCGACGGCTACTTCAATACGGTGAATGTCAACTACACCGGCGGCCCGCGCTATCCACACCTCGTGCGGATCAAGGGTGTACCGAACATGCTCGCTAAAATCATGGCGCGCAAGAAGTAGATGAACCGCCGGAGGATCCTACGAGCCACCGGGCTCGCACTGCTCCTCCTGCTCGCATGGCTGGGCTCCGGTTACATCGGGGCCCAGCGTGCGTGCGCTCACGACCCACGTTTTGCGTGTTCGCCGCGCGATGCCGCACACGCGATTCACATCGCCGACCCAACGAAATCGTGGGCGTTTTACGGACGCCTCGCACCGGGGCAACACGACCGCTACCAATTTGCGCTCCATCACGCGGCAACCGTGCCCTGGAATCTGTTAATCGAACGAGCTGACGCAGCGAACGCAGCGCGCCCCGTCGCTACCCTCACCGGCGCTTCCGGCACCGTCATCAGCCGGATAACGCTCGCACGCGCACAGCGATTCTACGAACCGTTCTCTCGGATCGATTATCTCTCATCGCCGCCGGTAAATCTCCATCTTGCGCCGGGGAAATATCGCATCGAGGTCGCAATGAGCGGCCCCGGCGCGGCACAGCGGTACGTCATGGCGATCGGGGCCCAGGAACGCTTTGGGCTGTGGGAGATTCCTTACGTTCTCGGCGCCATCCACCGCATTAGGACGCGCGGCTGGTAGTACCGGTCGCGCAGCGATCGCAATACCATGCGACCGCACCTTCGAATTTCGCCGGCACCATGTGCTCGCGGATGTTGCGTTTCCCGCACTTTGCACAGGCAAATGTCTGCCCTAACGGCGGCACGATCGAGCCCTCTCCGCGTTTAGCCGAGTAGGCAACCAGATAAATAATCAACCCAATCGTCAGCGGTGCGAGGGCCATGAAGAGCCCCAAATGAGCGCCCGAGAGCGTAGCTGCTGTCGTCATAACGGACGCTCTCTTTCGCACGGCCGTGCGAAAATTCCGCCTGTCGGCGCCCTCCTCGGAGCCTGTCGGGGTATTGGCCATGTGCTCGATGCGATCCATTTCGGACCGAGTTCGAGGAGCGAGGAGCGCGCAATGAGCGCCTCATCGAAGCGACGCGCGACGACAAAATCGGATGCAGCGGCTCGCAGCCGTAGGCCCTTCGTTCGACGCGTGGGCAACGCTCCGACGGGTTCCTAGAGCGAGATCGCGCCGGAGTAGCCCGTGAGCTCGACGTAGCCGCGCCCGAGTCGGCGCCCGGTTCGCGCGTCGAAAACGCGTACCGCTCCCTCCCAATACGTCGTCCCGGAACCTGCAAGTTCCTGATCCTTCAGGACCGGAGTCAAGCGCAGCGGCGCTGCGATTCCGGCGACGCGAACGACCCATCCCGATGGGTAGAGTGCGTGCGTCCGAGGGCTGCGCCACGTGCCGGTCGCGACGATATGGAAATCGCGTAACGCAAGATAGGTAGGGCGACCGCTGCGCGAAACAATCGTTCCCGAGGATTGCGGCGTCGTCGCGCCATCTTTCTCACGTAAACGATAGAGCATAATCTCGCGTCGATCGTCGAGCTGTATCGAGAACCAATCCCAACCAACCTGCCCGGGAGAGAGCTCGTCAGAGCCATATTCGTGATCCATCCAGGCAACGCCACGCACCGACTCATCGTGCCCCGCAAGACGCAGCGTTCCCGATGCACACAAACGCGTAAAGGAATAATAATGCGACGCGCAGCTCGCGCAGGCTCCCTTACGCGAAATGCCGCCCGGGCCTTCGACCACGGGCGGCTTCTCCGGGATAACTCGCAAGTCGATGGCATTCCCGCCATCGGCTGCACGCAAATGCATGTGAGGTTCGACTGCAGAGGTACCGTGAAGCGACCACCCGTTGACGCGCACCAACAACCGTCGCTGCGAAGCATACCCCTGGCCGAGTGCGTCACGCGCCGAGGTTTCAGCGTAGAAAAAGCGTCTGCCATGAATATCGGTAATCGCGAAGTGCGCCGAATACAACTGTGCGCTGCGCCACGCGCTTCTACCCGGCTCGATGCGGTAGGGGTGCGGACGCAGGCCGATACGGAAGAACGTCAATTCAAAGCCGTAACGCCGCCCGTCGCTCGCGCGCAGGTGCCCCGTAAAATACCACCACTCCGTACGATAGTCGTCGTGCGCGTAATGATCGCGCGGAAAGACGAAACGATAGGGCGCACGAGCGGTCTGCCACGTTTGCGTTCCCGATGCGGTAACCGCTTGGAGCGCGACGAGCGCCAATACCCCCGAGATCGAGTGCAATACCGATCGCCACCTATTCAACGCGCAGTGCCTCAAGCGTGCGTATCTCGGCTGCGAGTTTCGCCGGATAGAGCGCGGAAATGAGCGAAACGGCGATAACCAAAGCCGCCGACTGTAGGAAAAGTTCTACCGGGGCATTCCAGCCGATCAACCACCCAAAACTCTGCCTGTTGATAACGAAGATCAGATCCCGGCCGAGCAGAATTCCCAGCGCCGTCCCAAGAAATGCCGCTATCGTACCGATCGCCATTGCCTGCAAAAGCACGCTGCGTACGACGCCGCTGCGCGTGAGGCCGAGGTAACGTGCGAGTGCGATCTCCCGTCGGCGTTCGATAACGAGGGCAACGAGCGTACCGACGGTCCCCAAAATTGCAATCAGTGAACCGATCGCGTAGAGCGCTCCGGTGATCGCAAAGGTACGGTCGAAGACCCCCAGCGCAAAACTACGAAGTTGGCGATTGCTTTCGACCTGGGCGCGCAGAGGGGAGAGCGCACGATAGATTCGGTTCCGTAAGCGGTCGAGGGAGACGCCGTGACGGGCGTACACCGCGATCGAATCGAGGGTCTCGTCTTTATAGAGACGCCGAAAGGTCGCGGCATCCATCAAGAATGTTCCGCCGCCGGTTGAGTAGTCGTTATATAACGCGACGACCTGTAATTCGACCCGTCCCGAGGGCGTATTTAGGTGAAAGCGATCGCCGACATGCATGCCGTAGTGGACGGCAAAAGGTTCGCTGATGGCGACGGCATCGCGGTCGTGCATCAATCTGCCGAGCCGATTGGGCGGCGGAGCATCGATAAACGGCAATTTCCGGCGGTTGGTAAACGAGGCCAGATTCGTCGCCTCGAGCTGGGCGATATCGCCGCGAACGATAACCGAGAAGCCGCGAATATCGTCGACCGCGCGAACCCCGGGCAGCGCTGCAATTTTTTGCGCGACCTCTCCGGGAAATCCACCGCGCGAGGAGGCGTCGCTTAGCCCTACGGGCGTCACATAGAGGTCCGCCGGCAACGCCGAGTACGCCCATTGAGCGACGGTGGTTCGAAACGAGGCGACGAGAATACCGATGGAGAGCATCATGCCCACCGCTGTAGCGAGGGTCGCGACCGCGACGGCATACCGGCGCGGCGAACCGCGCAAAAAACCCACGGCAATTCCTCCGATCGCTCCTTCGCCGGCGAGCGAGCGCAGGAGCGACGCCGCAAGGAGAACTCCAGAGGGCGCGAGCGCCGCGATGCCCGCTATGCAGAGCGCCCCGGCGAGATAACCGAAGAGCGGGATACCATTCCCGACGGCAGGCATCTTCGATGCGCCCCATGCCGCCGAAAGAAAGAGCAGCGCGGCTGCAATCGAGAGCGGCAGCATATTCCCGAGCCCGCGCTCGCTCACACCGCGTTCGCGCATCGCCTGTGCAGGCGGCGTTCGCGACGCTTCGATGGCGGGAATAACCGCGCTGGCCATCGCGATCCCGAGGCCGACCAGATAGGCCTCGGTCGCGAGAGCAAAGGAAAAACGCACGCCGTCGGCATGCGAACCGATGTAGAGCGTCGAGACCGTCGTTTGGACGGCCGCAACCGCGTAGCGCGCGAGCAGCGCGCCGAGAACGAGGCCGAGAGCCGATCCGATCGCCCCATAGAGTGCACCCTCGGCGAGAAATATCCGCACAATCTGCCCGCGGCGCACTCCTAGAGCACGCAACGTTCCGACGTCGTTGCGCCGTTGGACCACCGAGATCGCCACCGCGTTATAAATGAGGAAGCCGCCGACAAGCAATGCCACATAGGCAAGCGCGGAAAGGTTCATCTGGAAACTCGCGAGCATTCGCCGCACTTGGTTCTGTCGGGTCTTCGGAGCGACCGCCTCGGTGCCCGGCGGCAAGATGCGTGCAAGACGGGTGCGGACTTGCTCGAGCCGAGCCGGATCGACGACGAGATCGATCCGATCGAGGCGACCGACTTCGTGGAAGATATCCTGCGCCGTTGCGATATCGACGAATGCAACCTCTGCGTCGATGCCGACGCGATGCGCCGGAACGAGGCCCATTACGTGCAATCGCACCGGCACACCGTCGGCGAGTGCGTGCATGACGCTCCCGACGGGAAGTCGTTCGCGTTTGGCGAGCCGATCGCTGATTAGAATACCGTTCCCGTCGATGAACAAGCCGAGATTGAAATGCCCGGCGGCGATTCCGACGCCAGGCGGCAGTGCGGCACGGGTGCTATCGAGACCCACGGTGTTGACGACGATTCCTCCACGTGAGCCTGCGCCCCCGAGCGTCAGCTCGCCGGCGACCACCGGATCGGCGACGCGGATGCCGGGAAGACGCTGCACGCGTAGCAACGTGCGCTCGTCGAAGCCACGCCCCGTACCGACGATCTGGAGGTTGACGCGCGGAGAAAGAACGTTGACGCTGCGCGCAAACGAAGCGACGGCAGTTGCGTTTGCGAGGTCGATTGCGAAGAGCGAGGCGACCCCGACGGCAACGGCAACCAAAGTGACTGCGGCGCGAAGCGCGCCGTTGCGCGCATAGCCCATCACCAAGGCGCGAAAGATCGGCATCTACGCTCCCGAGACGATGCGCCCGTCGCGCATGTGTAGGCTGCGGTCAGCCGCCGATGCGGCCTCCGGCGAATGAGTGACCATGAGGATCGTCTGCCCCCGCCGCGCGAACGAACGTAATAGTTCGAGAACGCGCTCGCCGCTACGCGAATCGAGATTGCCGGTGGGTTCGTCGGCGAGAAGAATCGCGGGCGCATGCACCAATGCTCGGGCGATAGCAACGCGCTGGGTTTGACCACCGGAGAGTTGCGATGGCATCGCTCGGGATTTCTCGGGGATGTCGACCGCTTCGAGAGCTTCGCCGACCCGTGCCTCGATCTCCGCACGCGCTCGCCCTTGCAGGCGAAGCGGCAGAGCAACGTTTTCGAAAACGTCGAGCGTCGGTAGCAGGTTGAAAAATTGGAAAACCGTGCCGACGCGGTCGCGGCGCAATCGCGTCAGCGCGTCGTCGTTGAGGTCGTTCGTCGAGGTTCCATCGATCTCGATGCTCCCGCGATCGGGGAGATCGACGCAACCGATGAGATTGAGCAGCGTACTCTTGCCGCAACCGCTGGGGCCGAGCAGGGCGAGCATCTCGCCGCTTTCGATAGTAAGGGAGACGTCGTCGAGCGCGACGACCCCTCCCTCGTAGGTTCTACAGACATTGAAAACGCGCACGGGCACCACGGCCCGCTCAACATTGCAGCGGGACGAACGGTTGCGCGTTACTTTTTCTTGAAGTACTCGGCGTTGATCGCCGTGTAGTTCGCCCATTTTTCAGGAACGTCGGAATCGGCGAAGATCGCCTCCACCGGACATGCCGAGACACACGCCCCACAATCAATGCAGACCTCCGGATCGATATAGAGCTGTTCGTCGCTCTCCTCACCGTGGATGCAATCGACCGGGCAAACATCGACGCACGACTTGTCTTTGGTACCGATACACGGTTCGGTGATGATATAGGCCATGAAGCGGAAGAAACCTCACTTAGGGCGAGCGATAAACGGTGGGTACGATCCCGTTCTCCCAGGATGCAGGGAGTGGGAGGTTGGTTGCAGCGACCTACGTCGCTTTGTGCGTTCCCAAACGACGCAGGAGATTGAGGGCGAGCACTGCCCCAAGCAGCGCCATGACCGCGTCGCGGATGCTCGGTGCTCCGCTTCCCGAACGAGCGAGGAGCTCCCCTATCCATCCGAAGAGTGCGCCGCCGAGCATGCCGGTAGCAATTTCGAGCGGTCGCGAGCGCGGCGCACCCGGGATATAGGGGGTCAGAAAGGCTCCGACGAGCGCTCCCACCGCGAGCCAGAGAAGAATTGCCATCGCCGGGCTTCTTCGGCGTCGAACGCTCTCCCTCATGGCGGCAGGGGCAGAGCAACCCGGCGCTCTACGTTGTCACTATGAAAATCATCGCCTCTGCGCTCTGCGCCTTCTTGCTCGCACCAATCCCTGCGCTCGCCGGTGGGGCCCGACTCTCCCATGCCGTCATCTCGGTGCACGGCACCGGAATCGTCTCACAGATGCCCGATGTCGCCGACATCACCGTCACGATCTCGACGACCGGCAATAAAGCGACCGACGTCACTTCGCAAAATAATGCCGCCTACGAACGCATCGCCGCCGCACTGAAAACGCTCGGAATCGGGGCGAACGATCTTCGCACCGCAGGCTACAACCTCAGCTACAATCCGCCTCCGAATCCGCTGCCGAAAACAGTGAACCCGTACGTTCACTTCGGCTACTCGCTCTATCGCAGCTTCACCATTCACGTCGAGAAGCTCGCCCTCGTCGGCAAAGCGATTGACGCGAGCATCGGCAACGGTGCGACCGGCATCTACGGTGTGAATTTCGGCATCGCCGACCAGCATAATGCACGCAAAAAAGCGCTTGCAAAAGCGACCGCCGATGCGCGCACGCAAGCCCAGGCAGTTGCCGCCGCCGAGCATCTTCGCCTCGGTCGCATCCTCTCGATTGCGATCGACGGCGCGACGCCGCGCTACTTCCCGCGGCAGGGGATGGCCGTCCAAAAACTGATGGTGGCGCCGACCCCTACGGAGATCGCTCCCTCGGCGGTCGCCGTGCAAGCGGGGGTGACGGTCACCTACGAATTGCTGCCGTGAAACCGCGGCGCACCGGCGGTGGTAGAACCTAGCGATGAACGAACTCTGCCGCCGCTGCGCCGCCCGCCCGGCCATCGCCTACGATGAGACCGGGCGTGCGATGTGCGACCAATGCCGTGCTTCCACGGCTGCAGCGCGCTCGGCGATGGGCTGGCTCGGCGCAGCGGCGACCGCTGCAGGGCTGGTGGTCGCAGGCTCCTTGCTCTACGAACGCATCTCCGGAAGAGGTGAGAGCGGTGGGCAGCCGCTAGGCGACCTCGCGAAGCGCTTGCGCGGCGGCACCCCTACGCTGGAGAGTTTCTCGCGCGATCTCACCGAATTGGCGCGCGCCGGCAAACTCGACCCGGTCATCGGACGCGACCGCGAGATCGAACGCGTCATCGCAATTCTCTCGCGACGAAGCAAGAACAACCCGGTGCTTGTCGGCGAGCCCGGGGTCGGGAAGACGGCGATCGCCGAGGGGCTCGCACAACGCATTCATGCAGGCAACGTTCCGCAGGCGCTGCGCGGGAAACGCGTACTTGCCCTGACGCTCGGCCCGCTCGTTGCCGGCACCAAGTATCGCGGCGAGCTCGAGGGGCGCGTCAAGCGTATTCTCGACGAACTAAAACGCTGCGGCGGCGAGGTCATTCTCTTTATCGACGAATTGCACGCACTCGTCGGCGCCGGCGCGGCCGAGGGCGCGCTCGACGTCAGTTCGATGATCAAGCCCGAACTCGCCCGCGGCGAACTCCAATGTATCGGTGCGACCACCTTCGCCGAGTATCGCAAGTATATTGAATCGGATGCCGCGCTCGAACGGCGCTTCCAGCCCGTGCAGGTCGCCGAGCCGAGCCCCGAGGCCGCGCGCGCGATTCTCGCCGGATTACGCAAGCGACACGAACAGCACCACCACGTGCTCATCACCGACGATGCGCTCGACGCCGCCGTCGCGCTCTCGGCGCGCTACATCGCCGACCGTTTTTTGCCCGATAAAGCCATCGATCTTCTCGATGAGGCGGCGGCATCGGCGGCGCTTGCAGCACCGCCCGGAACGACCGCTCGCGTCACCCGCGACGAGATCGCCGCAATCGTTACGAAGTGGACCGGCATTCCGCAGAACAGCGTCGCCGACGACGGCGCGAACGTTCTGCTCGCGCTCGAAGAGCGGCTCGATGCGCGCGTGATCGGACAGCACGAAGCAACGCGAAAGATCGCCGAGGCGCTGCGCCGCGCGCGCGCAGGGCTGCACGATCCGCGCCGCCCGCTGGGGAGTTTTCTCTTCCATGGTCCAAGCGGCGTCGGGAAAACCGAGCTAGCCAAACGTTTGGCCGCCGAACTCTTCGGCAGCGAAGAGGCGATCGTGCGCATCGACGGCGGCGAGTTTGGGGAGGCGCATAGCATCGCGCGGCTGATCGGCGCGCCGCCGGGATATGCCGGACACGACGCGCCGGGCCAACTTACCGAGCCGGTGCGTCGCCGTCCCTACAGCGTCGTGCTCTTCGACGAAATCGAGAAAACGCACCCCGATGTCGCCGCGCTGTTGCTGCAACTCCTCGGCGAAGGGCGCATCACCGACGCGAAGGGACGCACGATCGATTTTCGCCACGCGTTGGTCATTCTCACGCTCAACGGCGAGCGCGAGGATCTGGCGATGCTGTTGCGCCCCGAATTGCTCGATCGCGTCGATGAGATCGTCGCTTTCGCACCGCTGGGGAGTGCGGAGATCGAGAAGATCGTCGCACTTCACGTCGAGGCATTAGCCGTCCGTTTAGGCGCGCGCGAAGTGCGCCTCGAAGTCGCGCAGCTCGCACTGGCGGAGTTGGCCGCCGAGGCGATGCGATCCGGAAACGGTGCGCGCGAAGTCGCGCGGACGGTGCAGAGCCGGCTCGGCACGCCGCTCGCCGGAGCGATGTTAGCGGGGCGCGTTGTAGCAGGCGGAACCGCGCAGGTAACACTCCGCGAAGGCAACTACATCGTCACTGCGGCGTAGTGGCGACCGCGCTACCTCGTTTCGAGAATCGTACCGCGTGACTTGAGAAGACTATTCCCGTCATCCCACGGTAATGCCCATCGCCAAGACGCCGATGCAAACCGGTCGGGCCAGCCCGTCATCTCCCATAAGCGATTTTCTTGATGGTCGACGGTTAAAAAAGCGCGCGTAGCCACCCTGTCGGGCCTCGTTATCGTTCCGCATAACCACGTAGCCGAACTCAAACTCAGCGATCGTTTTTAGCGCTACAGCCCTCTCCGATACCTCCATTTACGTCGCGTGGGGTAGCGAATCGCTTTTTCCTTTTCACGCCGAAAAAGATGCATGGCACACACGCACCTCAGCCTCGCTCGAGCGCTTCGATGTCGAGAAGGTCCTTCGGGCGGCCGGATGCGCGCTTGTTGCGAATCAGCGCGTCACGCCCGATCGCGTACGACGTCACGCCGCCGTAGGCAAACGCAATCCGCGACTGCCATCCCTCATCCCAGGTCACACCGCTGATCGAAGTCAGAATGTCGATACGAACCGGAGCTATGCCGATCTGCAGAACCAGGTCGGGACTTGTGAAGTCCGCCGGAGCGATGTTCTCAAGCGGAGCACCGAACTGCGCTAGCGCCGCATAGACTCGCTCGGCGTTCTCGACGGTCGGCCTCACCCAAACGTCGAGGTCCTCCGAAAAGCGCGGGTACCCGTGGAGTGCGAGCGCGTGCGCTCCAACGAGCAAAAACTCAACGTGGTTCGCGCAAAATACGAACAACAGATCGCTGTAATCGCTGTTGCTGATAGTCGACACCGGTCATCTCCCCATAGCGAAGGACCAACTCCCAGACTCGCGCGACGCGTTGCTCGGGCGTCATGCCGGCGACCACGAAGCGATCCACGTCGGGATTCACGTCGTTGAGAGTGGCTTTGCAAACGTGCCACTGGCGGCCCTGACGAGAGTTCTCCATGACGAAATGCCCTTCGACGTCGCGCCGCGGGAACCTCATCGGGCGTAGGCGCGACATCACGTCGCCCAGTGCGATCGACTGCGACCACGGCTCCGACCGTGTTCTCCGAAGCCGCTGGACGCGGGCGCATCCCTTCTTATCGTGGCACGGCTGCAAGTCTCGGCGGCCGCGCTCGACCGTGCTGAAGCCAAGCGCAGAAACGGTGAGAAACGCCTCCGCGGGTGCAGCGAAGCGTTGGGCCTCCTACAACTCGGCGAGCCTTCGCGCGCAACGAGCGACGACGACGAGAACGCCTGAGCCGCCTACGCGCCGGCGATTACATCGTTACTGCGGCGTAGTGGTGTAGCCACCTTCCCAACGTTATCTCATTCCCTTTCCAGCCCGCGAATCGGAGTATCCCGGCGCAGCACTTCTCCTGTCTTCGCATCGAGAATCGTGCCGCGCGCAAAGAGAAAAACATTCCCATCTTCCCACGGTAATGCCCATCGCCAAGTAGCCGATGAAAAGCGTTCTGGCCAACCCGTCATCTCCCATAAACGATTTCCCCGATGGTCGACGGCAAAAAAGCGCGCGTATCCACCCCGGCGCGCCTCTTTATCGTTGCGCATAATAACGTAGCCGAACTCAAACTCCGTGATCGCTTTTAACGCTACATCGGTTGGAACGTGCACGCCGGAAGCGGTAAGAAAGCCCAGCATGTCATCGTCGACGTTAATAGGGATCGGACGCACGGTGAAACACATCCAACTCCACTTATCCAAGGCGCACGATTCATCGGGGACGGCGAGCCGGGCACTCGAGCTAAAAAGGCGCGTCTCGGGATACCCGTGCACCTGCTCGTGCTCCGGATAGGTACAAATGAACCAGGCTCCGATTCGATCGACGGCAATGCTCGGTCCGCACCCGACCCAACGCCCTGGAGCGACCTCGGCCGACCAAAACCGGTGGCCGCGCTGCTCGCTCAGGCGCAAGGGAAGGCGGGTACGAGGCGCAAGCCCTGGGGACGATTTACTCTCGCTCAAGATGCCAACCTCGCTATTCTTAAAGAAGGCCTTACGGATGCGTCCCGTTTCTCGGTGCATCGAGCAACAGCACTGGAGCAACAACCTCAACGAAGGTTTCCCAAGTGACAACGGTTGCACCACCTTCAACAGCCGCGTCACCGACGGCATTTGCACCCTCGCTCACCCAAATTTGATCGGCACCGCCGACCGAGCCTGCAATCGCTGTCGGGTTTCCGTCCGAGGCAATGCCGAGTAATGTCTGTGCACCAGTCGGGAGTTGCATATTGATACCCACGTAGGTCGGGATATAGCCGAGACCGGTGGCACTCGCCGCCTCCTCGGCGGTCATCATCGACCCGTCGGCGTTCTGAAGCGATCCGATGGTAGTGAGGAAATTGCCCACGCCGGCAGAGCCTTCTTCGTTAGAAAGTCGTACGAGCATTTGTGAGCCCGTGAACGCTGACTGAAGCGCCGAGTCTGCGGTTGTCTCTGCGGCACCATAAGCCGAGTCGAACATTGGCGTAGCATAAGCTGCTCTTCCGGCCGCAAGGTTTGCCGCATTGATAATTCCATCAGCCTCCGCGCCGCTAATGAATGAAACGTCATTCGAACCGACCGCCGTGCGTGCGGCGGCAACCAGCGCCGCAAAGCGCTCACTCGGCGTTTGTAATCGGCTACCCTGATGTGGAGGTTGAGGGGCGCAGGTGGGATTACAGGGCGGTGATGGCGGAGCTGGCGGATTTCCACCGCCGATGATCGGCGTGCCGCCGAAGCCGCCGCCGGTTCCGCCTGTACCACCATTGCCGCCGGAACCCGAGCTCGGCGCGGGGGTACTCGGGGGCGGCGAGGGTGATCCACCCTCGAAAACCGCGCATAGACCGTCAGATGACGAACCAGCAGGGCAACAGCCGGAACTGGCTCGCCGAATGGGACTCCCAAATGCTCCCTGTCCTGGGCGCGGAGCGCTCTCCGGCGTCTGCGAGCAACGCGAGATCATGGGCGCAGCGAGAGCCATCGGGGCAACCGACGCGGAACGATGAGCCGAGTTTATCGCCGGCAGCGCGTTCGAAGCACCGGAGCACGCGTTGAGAAAAAGCGAAACAAGAACGGCCGAGCACGCAAGAAGCCGCGGCAACCGAGAGCGATGGGACAACATGAAAACTCCGATCCTGTAGCAAGAGAACAAGCCGTGCCCTCGTATTGCCGAAGGGCACTCGCCTCTTGTACCAAGTCCTAACAAAAAAAAAAAAAAAAACGACTTTCGTCGTTTTCAATTTCGAGACGCGTCAAAGCGACGGCTCGCTGGTTTTCGCGTTACAAACGGTTCTTACGCATGCCCCTTGCTCGGTAAAATCGCGCGAATATTCCGAACCATCTCCGCTTTGGTTAGCTCGCCGATACGAATCGCATGCACCACGCCGTCGGCGCCGATAAAGACGTGAACCGGCAATCCGTCGAGTTGATAGGCGTCTCGCAGGGTGCCGTCGTCGACGACGAGCGGATAGGTGAGGTGATGTTCGCGCCCAAAGAGGGCCGCCTTATCGGCATTCTCCATCACATCGACGCCGACGACCTGAAGACCGCGCGAAGCATAGCGTTTCGAGAGCGCCTCGATGTCCGATGCTTCGTCGTTACACGGCGGACACCACGAGGCAAAGAAGTTTACGTAGACCGGTTTCCCGAGCAACGACGCCGACGAAAGCATCGATCCGGTGTCGGTCCGTTCGCTCCACGAAGGTTCCATCGCGCCGACGCTGGCATGCGCGGGTGCTCTCGACGTCGCTGCATGCGAACAGGCGGCGAGCAGCGTACATGCGGCGACGAACAACAGCGGGCGATAGGCTTTCATCGGTCTCCTCATCCGTAGCTGGGGAAGGCGACCGCCTCGCGATCGCGCTCCATCTGCTCTATTAACGCCGAAACATCGGCAAAGGTTTTCTGTTCGCGTACGAAGCGGAGATCTCGAAGGGTGAGTTGCTCGCCGTAGATCGTGTATGAAAAGTCGCGCAGCCAAACCTCGACGGTGCGCCGTTCCCCGGCGAACTGCGGATTATTGCCGATCGAGAGCAGGCCCATGTAATCGCGCCCGTCGTAACGTGCGACCGTCGCATAGACCCCGTCACGGGGCAGCATCCCACTCTCAACCCGAAGGTTCGCGGTCGGGAATCCGAGATCGTGCCCCCGCCCCGCCCCGCGCTCGACGATGCCACGGATGGAAAAGCTCGTGCCAAGCAAGGCATCGGCCTCTTCACACTGACCGGCTCGGAGAAGGCCGCGAATGCGCGTCGAAGAGATGCGCTCACCGGCCGCGTCGCATACCGCTTCCACGGCGATCGCCCGCACCCCCAATGGGGCGAGCCGCTCGCGCAGCAAGGCGGTATCGCCGCCGCGCCGTTCGCCGAAGCGAAAGCCCGCACCGGTAACGACGGCCCGGGCGCCGAGGCGCGCGACGAGAACGTCGTCGATAAAGCGCTCTGCGCTCGTCGTCGCCACTTCTCGGTCAAACGGCACGAGAAAACATTCCTCGATGCCTAAGGCCGCAAGTGCATTGATCCGCTCTTCACAACTCTGAAGCAATGGCGGCTCTTCACCGGGGCGCAGATACGAGACGGGATGATTTGAAAACGTGATCGCGCCAGCGCGCCAGCCCGGCTTGCGTTCGAGCAACGTGCGCCGGATGAGTTCGCGATGCCCGAGGTGTACGCCGTCAAAAAAACCGATCGCAACGGCGAGCGGACGCGTCACGCTCCGTTCGAACGTGTGGTAGATCTTCATACGAATACCTTGCGCGGCGCGAGCATAACGCCGTGCGCTTCACCGACGCCGACCAGCGTTCGCGCCGCGTCGCGTACGAAAACGTGTTTGCCGCCGACACTCTCGGCCATTGCAACCGTTCGTCCAGCGCGAAAATCCGCCGACGCGCGTAGATCGAGCACGACGGTGGGAAAGGGAACGATGCGATCGGGGGCGAGCAGTGCGGTCTCCGGCGCCTCGGCAATCTCTTCGAGCGTCATCGATTCGGCGAGTAAAAACGGTCCCGAGGCTTCGCGGACGAGGGCACCCATGTGTGCGGGCACGCCGACGGCCGCGCCGAGGTCGGCGCACAACGTACGAACGTACGTGCCCTCGCTACACGCGACTCTCATTCGAACCGTAGCGGGCGGCTCGAAGCCGAGAATCGAGAGATCGTAGATCGAGATCGTGCGGGCTTTGCGCTCGACCGTTATTCCGGCGCGAGCGAGATCGTAGAGCCGCTTCCCGCCATAATGCAACGCGGAGAACATCGGCGGAATCTGTTCGATCCGCCCCGAAAACCTCTGCAACGCCTCTTCGAGGCGATGCAGAATATCCTCGGGAACCGGGGCGCTCTCGACGATTTCGCCGAGCGCATCCTGCGTCGTGGTCGAACGCCCGAGCACGAGCGTCAACGCATAACACTTTCGCCGGTCTTCGAGCAGCGGAATCAGCCGAGTCGCCTTGCCGATTGCAACCGGGAGAACGCCCGCAGCCTGCGGATCGAGCGTTCCGAGATGCCCCGCAGCGATATCGCTTTGCTCGGAGTAGGTGCTGAAAATGCGTCGTACGCGCGTGACGATCTGCGTCGATGTCGGCCCGGCAGGCTTACAGACGTTGACGAAACCCATCATCGACGAAGAGGGACGCATCGTTATGTATCGTCGGAGGTCGGGCTATGTGGGAGAGAGCGCAGCAAGGCCCTCGTGCAACAGCGCGGCTTCCACCGCTGCAAAGGCCTCGGGCAGCGGCCCCGGATGCGTGAGCCCCGAGGCACGATAATGGCCGCCACCACCCAGTTGCGCGGCAGCCTGTTGGACGTTGACCGAACCGTCGGAGCGTAAGCTGACGCGAATCTCTCCATCGAACGCTTTGAAGAGCGCGGCAGCATGCACCCCCTCGATGCGCAGCAGCACGTTGACGAGATCCTCGGTATCTTCACCATCGGCGCCGGTTCGCGCCAACATCGGCTCGTCGATATACGAATAACAGTAGCGGCCCTCGCTCGAAAAGCGCATGACGGCCAGGACCTCGCCGAGGAGCCGAATCGCGGCGATACGCTTGTTCCCGAATATTTCGTCGGTAATGCGCTCCTTATCGGCCCCGGCGCGCATGAGTTCTGCCGAGAGTTCGAGCGTCTGGGGCGTCGTATTGCTGTGCATGAAACCGCCGGTGTCGGTCATGATCGTCGTCAGAATACAGGTGGCGATCCGGGCATCGATCGGTATTCCGAGCGCACGTAAGATCCGCACGACCACGGTACCGGTAGAGGTTTCTTCCGGAATTACCAGGTTAAACGCGCCGAAGTGTGCGTTCCCGAGATGATGGTCGATATCGAGCATGTTTTCGCGCGTCAGCGGGGGCAAAAACTCGCCTGCCCGTGCCGGGTCGCTCATATCGCAGAAAACGAAGAGCGCGTCGGGCGGGAAATCCGGCGGCAGCGCGCGCGCAACGAACTCGGAATCGGGTAGGAAACGTAAATTGCGCGGGACCGGATCTTGCTGAAAATAGGCGACTCGCTTGCCGAGCTGTTTTAACGCCAAGCCTAGTGCTAGCCCGGCACCTAACGTGTCGCCGTCGGGCTTCACATGGCTCACCATGACGAAGGCGTCGCGCCGACGAAGTTCGTCTACTACCTGCTCGAGATCATCCGTCTTCGTTTGGGCGTGCATCCAGGCTCTCCTCTGCGGGCGGGGCCGGTGCGCGACGCATCGCGTCCTCGCGCATCGTGCGAGCAAGCTCGATCGCGCGTTCTACCGAGCGATCCTCAACGAACAGCAATTCAGGAGTATAGCGAAGGTCGATGCGGTGGCCAAGTTCGCCGCGTAAAAAGCCCTTTGCATTCTCGAGTGCATCGAGCGTTTGCCGCGCAGCATGACGGTCGCCGATTACCGAGACATACACCTTGCAAAAACGCAAATCGTCGGTTACTTCGACGCGCGTCACCGTCGTAAACCCCAAGCGGGGATCCTTGAGCTCTTGAGTGATCAAGGTCCCAAGCAGACGTTGGATTTCGTGGTCGATGCGAGCGAGACGTTGGGCTTTCACGCGCCGGCCTTACGACGCGCCTACGAGTTCGGCCGCGATCTGTTCGGTCGCGAACGACTCGATGATGTCGCCGTCTTTGAGGTCGCTGAAGCGAGCGACTTGAATGCCGCACTCGAAACCTTCGGCGACTTCGCGGACGTCATCCTTGATACGACGCAGGCTCTCGATCTCACCGGTAAAGACGACCGTTCCGTCGCGCAGAACGCGGATCTTCGAATTTCGCAGAATCTTGCCGTCGCGAACGTAGCAGCCCGCGATCGTACCGACTTTGCTAACCTTGAAGATCTGCCGAACTTCCGCGTGGCCGAGCGTCACTTCACGCACCACCGGCGCGAGCATTCCGCGCATCGCCTTCTTCAGGTCGTCCTCGATATCGTAGATGACCTGATAGAAGCGAAGATCGACGCTTTCGTTGTCGGCGAGGCGTTTCGCCGTTTCGTCGGGGCGAACGTTGAAGCCGATGAGTACGGCGTTCGAGGCGCTCGCGAGATTGACGTCGTTCGGCGTAATGGCACCGACGCCGCCGTGAATGACGCGAATCTCGACATCGTCGTTGGAGAGCGATTCCATGCGCGCGCGCAGGGCCTCCACCGATCCTTGGCCGTCGGCCTTCACGATGATGTTGAGCGTCTTCTTGCCTTCGGTCGGCATCGACATGAAGGTCTCGAGCGAGACTTTCTGCGTCGTCGTCGCCGCGATGCGAACGTCGCGACGGCGCGACTTCCGCTTGTCGGCGGCTTCGCGTGCGACGCGTTCGTCGCTAACGACGACGAGCGTGTCGCCCGCCGAGGGGATATCTTGGAGCCCCATCACCTCGACCGGAATCGAGGGGCCGGCCTTCTTCACCTGACGTCCCTTATCGTCGATGAGCGCCCGCACTTTTCCGAAGGTACCGCCGACCACGACGATATCGCCGACGCGCAACGTCCCGGTCTGCACGAGCACGGTCGCTACCGCGCCGCGGCCGCGATCGAGCGAAGACTCGATGACGACGCCGCCAGCACGACGGTTCTTGTTGGCCTTGAGATCGCGAATATCGGCTTCGAGCAGCACGGTCTCGAGAAGATGGTCGATCCCCTCGCCCGTTCGCGCGGAGACCGGCACCATCTCGGTTTTGCCGCCCCAGTCGACCGGCTGCAAGCCGAGCTCGGAGAGCTGTTGCTTCACGCGGTCGGGTTGTGCGTCGCCTTTATCGATCTTATTGATTGCGACGACGATCGGCACGCCCGCCGCTTGCGCGTGGTTGATCGCCTCGCGCGTTTGCGGCATAACGCCGTCGTCGGCCGCGACGACCAGAATAGCGACGTCGGTGACGCGCGCGCCACGAGCGCGCATGGCCGTGAAGGCTTCGTGCCCAGGTGTATCGATGAACGTGATCTTGCGATCGTTGTGTTCGACGGTATAGGCACCGATTTTCTGCGTGATACCGCCGGCTTCGCCCGCAGCGACATCCGCACGCCGGATCTTATCGAGCAGCGACGTCTTACCGTGATCGACGTGCCCCAACACCGTTACCACCGGCGGGCGCGCCGTCATCATTTCGGGACGATCTTCTTCTTGCTCGACCGTCACTTCTTCGCCGGCTTCTTTGACGACGGCGTTAAAGCCGAACTTCTTCGCAACTGCAGTCGCAACGTCGGCCGGAATATTCTGATTGATCGTCGCCATCGTCCCCATCTTGATGAGTTCGGTGATGACGTCTTTCGCCGGCACGATCATCGAGGTCGCGAGTTCTTGAACCGTCAGGAGATCGGGAATCTCGATGGTCTCGAGCTTCTTGCCGGTATCGATCGGCGAACTCTCGCTCTTCTTTTTCCGCGCGCGTTCCTTTTCGAGCAGCAGATCTTTTTCACGATCCTTTTTCGCGGTCGCTTTCTCTTGATGGCTACGCTTGTCACCGGGGCGACCGCCCGAGGAGGGGGAGGGAGCGTCGGTCGCACCCGGCGCGGGCACACCAGGTGCACCTGCGGGGCGCGCTCCAGGCGCGAGCGGACGGAAGGGACCGTTGCCCATCGGTCGACGTGCGACGGGCGCACCGGGTCGTCCCATGCCACCGGGTTGCATGCCGGGCGGGGGCGCGCTCGGGGATGCCGAGGCCGCGGTCGTCGGCGGCGGCGCGGGGCGGCGCGGCGGGACGATCGAGGATTGGCCGTGTGGCACGGGGCGGAGCCGAGGAATCGGTTGATCGCCGACCGGGCGCGGGGTGGGGCGGAACGGCGCGGCGGGCCCCCCAGGGGCGGGCACCGGCCGAACCGGTGCGGCGCTCGGTTGCGCGGAGGGCACCTTCGGGGGCGGCGAACTCGGTGAAGCAGGGGGTTCGGGGGCCGGGGCGACGGGCTCTGCCGCGGCTTCGGCGGGCGGGGGCGTGACAGCTTTGCGGGGCGTACTCGCTCGCACCGGCGTCGTCACCGGGCGCAGACGGGGCACCTCAGGTTCGGCTGCTCGCGGCTTCGGCGCCGCAGCAGGCGCGGGTTTTACCGCGGCTGCCTCGGCCGCAGGCGCAGCGGTCGTCGGCGCGGGCGGGGCCGCAGGCGGCGCACTCGGCGCGGCAGCAGGAGCGGTCGGCTTAAGCAGCACGCTTCGAACCAGGTCGGCGACCTGGTCTGGAACGACCGTCAGCGCATTTTTTGCTTCGAAAAGCCCGCCCAAGCGCTCGTTAAAGAGCACGATGAGCTCCTTCGAGGAGAGCCCCACCTCTTTTGCGAGTTCGAAAATCTTGACTTTCCGAGTTGCCAACGTCAGCCTTTCTCAATGCTCCCCAAATGGGAGCCCCCTATTAAACCATACTCTCGTGCACTCTGCCCAAGACCGGGGTAGCGTCTGTTCCGCTCGGCGCGCTGCGCGCATGCCTCCGAGCAGAGATACGCCCCTCGCCCGGGAAGCCGTCGTTCCCCCGGTGCGCTGCCCTTCCAGCCCGCTCCCGACCGCACGAAACGGTAGAGAGCGCCCTGCTCGAAGCGCTTTCGGCAGCCGACGCACTGCCGTTGCGGTTCCAACTCCGACTACGCGCCGCCTCCAGCGAGACGCTCCCGGCGGAACTCCTCGAGCTTCCGAATGAGATCGGCATCGAGATCGAGGGATTCGGCGACCGCTTCGCCCGCGGGAAGCGCCTCCTCGACGACGGCCTCATCCTCGCTCTCCAGCACACCGCTTTCGCGCTGCGCGATATAATTTGCGCGCGATTCGGCGAATTCGCTCTCGGAGGTAATATCCAATCGATAGCCGCTCAGACGTGCAGCGAGCCGCACGTTTTGCCCGTCACGCCCGATCGCCAACGAGAGCTGATAATCGGGTACGGTGACGAGCGCGACCCCGTCCTCTTCGAAGATCTCCACTGCGACCACCTTGGCCGGCGCGAGTGCGTTCATGATGAAGGTCGCGGCGTCGTCATCCCATTTGATGATATCCACTTTTTCGCCGCGAAGGTTGTCGGTAACGTTGGCGATGCGGCTCGATTTCGGGCCCAAGCACGCGCCGATCGGGTCGATTTCAGCACGCGTGCTGCGCACCGCAACCTTCGAACGGCTCCCCGCTTCACGAGCGATCGCCATGATTTCAACGAGTCCGTCGGCGATCTCGGGCACTTCAGCTTCAAGCAGGCGTTGCACCAAGCCCTCCGCGGCGCGCGAGAGAATAACTTGCGGCCCCTTCGCCGATTTTTTCACGTCGAGAACGTAGGCGCGAACGAAATCGTTGATGCGATACATCTCGCCGGGCACCTGTTCGGATTGCGGAAGAACCGCCTCGTCACGCCCTTCCAGCAGCACGTACATATTGCGCTGTTCGTAGCGCTGCACCGTACCGGTCACCAAATCGTTGAGGCGACGCGCGTATTTGTGGAAAACGGTATCCCGCTCGGCTTCGCGAATGCGCTGCACGATCACTTGCTTCGCGGTCTGTGCAGCGATGCGCCCGAAATCTTTGGGCTGTACCACTTCGTCGAAGAAATCGCCGATCTGATATGGCTCGCCGGCATCCTGCACGGAGATCTCGGCTTTGGGATCGGTTACCTCCGATACGACCGCACGGCGATGGTACACCGTGTAGGCCCCGCTCGTGCGATCGACGGTGACGATCGCGTTCGCATCGGCACCATAATGGCGCTTGTAGGCAGTTAGCAGCGCCGCTTCGAGCGCCTCCAGCAGCATCTCGAACCCGATATTACGCTCTTTCGCAACGGCGCGTAGGACGTCGATGAGGCTTTCGGGGGTTTCTTCCTGCGTTTTAGTATTTCGGTTCGTACGTTCAGCCATGGCGTTTGCGTTCTCTCTTATTGGCGGCGAGGTCGGCGCGAGGGTCGTATTCGAGGTTCGCGCTCCGAATTGCAGCGAGCGGTATCGGGAGCGTTCCCGCGGGGGTAAGAAGTTCGACGTTGGTACCGACGACACCGTGCAGCGTGCCGCGGTGCGTCTTCGCCCCACCGATCGCCAGCGTGGTAACGATGCGAGCGTTCTTGCCCGCGAAGCGCTGGTAGTCGCCCGGGCGGAGCAACGGCCGCTCGAGGCCGGCCGATTCCACTTCGAGGGAGTAGGGCTGGGCACAGGCCTCCAGAGCGTCGTTCACGTGGGCGGCGACCCGCTCGCAGGAGCCGATATCGACCCCACCGACCCGGTCGATCGTGAGCGTGAGCGCGAGCCCGGCCCCGCGACGCCCGACCGCGTGCGTGACCACCTCGATGTCGGCGAAAGCGGGGTCGTGTTCGATCTGCGATACGACCGCCTCGAAGGCTTGCTGAACTTCCGACACCCCCCAACCCCTCCTCTCTCGGTTCGATCGCGTCGCCCCGGAAGCAACGAAGCGCGGGACATGCCCACGCTCCTTCTTGAAACGACTCCCCCATTCTACGCAAAAAAGCGACGGGCCGCAACCCTCTGGCTGCTGCCCTTCGCTTGGATCATCTCCGCTCTGCGGTCGCGCTCGTGCCGGAAAGTCCGGCCTGCTTAGGCGCTACGCGAACGCCCTATACTGCTTGGCACGACTCGCTGAGATGGTGACCCGGTGGATCTTGCGGTGACAAACCGCCCTCCTTCTGCGTTACGCGCACGACGTGCGTTCGGTTCGTACCGATCCCGTCGGTACGCATTCATGCTACTCCCATCGCCGGGGGGTTGCAAGGGGGCTATGGCGGATTTTGGCGTACGCGAATATCAGCGTTCGTCGGGGTTGCCAACGTTTACGAAGACGCAGAGACTTGCCCGTGCATGAAGCTCAAAGAGTCGCTGCGATCGCCATTGCACTCTGCTCGCTCTCTCCGACGCCACGTCGATAGAGCTCCTCGAATTTCAAGTCTCCAAGATCGTGTCGCAAATACGCTTCAAGGTCGCCCAGCCGAGCTTGAACCGTCGGTTGACGAGGAATATCGAGGCGTTCGATCGCTTCATCGGCGAAACCCAATAACTCCGCTGCCTCTTCGTATTTTCCCAAGCGATGGGCGAGCCTCGCCAGCAGCCCGAGGGTATGCGACCGACCACGCGGGCGGTCGTATACGATCTCCATCTGCAATGCTTTCAGCAATAAAACGCGTGCACTCTCAAGGTTACCGCGAGCCATTTCAACTTCAGCAAGATTTCCCGTCAGCCAATCGAGCAGTGAGTTGCTCCCTATCCGTCGCAGCTCGACGAGTGCCTCATGATAGTACAGCGCCGCCTGATCTAAATTTCCGCTCTTATAGTGCCACGAGCCGATATTTCCGAGCGCTTGACCGATTCCATAACTTTTCCCGACGGATCGAAACAGGCGCAAACTCTCGACACGCTGGGCGAGGGCCTCTTCGCGGCGGCCGGTAAAATTCGCCACTGCGCCCAACGCGTTGCGCGCGCTTCCCTCCCCGGCGTTGTCCCCGCATTCATGGCATATCGCGCACGCCTCAGCAAGCAATTTTTCGGCCGCAGCGAAATTTTCCGGCGTTTGGCGGTCGATCATTCCACGAGCGACCAAGATTAATGCGTGAGCCCGCAGTGTCGTGCGGTCCTCGCCGACAGCATCGAGTGCCTTGCGCGCATAGCCCAACGATCGAGCATCTTGAAGGTCGCCGAGAAGGCGCGCCGTCCACAGAAAACCTTCGGCGGCCAAAGGTTCGGGCATCTCGCCGGTCGATAGCAACCGAACGAGATAGCGAACGTGGGCCGCCGCCGAGCCGAACTCGTGAGCGAATGGAGCGAGATCGCGCGCGAGTTTGGCCCCCACTGCAACGGCCTTGCGTTCGTCGAGCGTCCATCGAAGTGCCGCTAGAAAATTTTCGCGCTCGTCACGATATCGCGGGAGCCAAATTGCAGTCGGCATTCCTTGCCAGCTCTCGTATGATTGCGCCGCAACTCCCGCAAAAAATTCAGCGTGCCGATGCATTTCACGCTCGAACTCACCGCTCTCGCGTAAGCGGTCAAGCGCGTATGCTCGTGCCGATTCAAGCAGTCGAAACCGCCGGGAAGCCTCTCCACCGGCGGCAAACCCTACAAGCGATTTATCCACCAATTTCGTCAACAAATCGATCGCCGCGCCGCCCATTCCCGGGTCGCTCATCGCAACGACCGCTTCGACATTCCAACCACCGGAAAACACACCCAGACGACGGAACGCTCGACGCTCCTCTTCGTTGAGGCTTTGATAGCTCCAATCGTAAAGCGCCGCAAGCGTTTGGTGCCGCTGCGGTAACGTGCGCGACGTCCCTGAAAGAGCGTCAAAGCGTTCGGAGATACCGCGCAACAACTCGTTGGGTGACATCACGCGCATGCGTGAGGCTGCGAGCTCGATGGCAAGGGGAACCCCATCCAACCGATTGCATATTTTTTCCAATACCTCGCGATGTTCGTCGACTGTAAAAAGATCTGAAACTCGACGAGCCCGCTGGGCAAACAACTTCAAAGAGCTCTCGTTTGAGAGTGGAGCGACCGTAAACCTGAACTCGTCACCGATATCGAGCGCCTCGCGCGATGTCGCCAGCACGGCAAGCCGTGGTGCAGCGCCAAGCAAGCGATCGACGAACGAAGCAACCTCGTCCACGAGGTGCTCGCAATTATCGAGGACAATCAAGGCCCGTCGATCCCGTAAGAGTTCGCCGAGGGCGTCGGCTGCATCGCGCGCGGTCGAGCGCACGATTCCGAATCGTTGAGCGACGAAGAACGTCAAACTCTCCGGATCTTCTACCTCCGTAAGGTCGAAAAAGAACGCCCCATCTTCGAACTCGCGTTCCATTTGCCAAGCAACCGCAAGCGCAAGGCGCGTTTTACCGATCCCTCCCGATCCAACGAGCGTCACCAGTCGTTCGCTGCGGAGAAGCTCTACGACAGCCTCGATATCTCTGGCGCGCCCGATCAGCTCACTTCGAGGCCGGGGCAGAGCGGCAGCGGGATTTCCGGCACTCAGTTCGCGCAAAAGGCTCTCGCGCTCCCCGAACACCGCAACCCTGTTGCGCCCCGACCGCTTGGCGGTATAGAGGGCTTCGTCGGCGCAAGCAACGAGATCGGCGCCCGATGCGTGCCGTGCGACATCGTATTGCGCGATGCCGATACTCACCGAAACCAAGACGTCGCCGAACCCATCGATCGCGACATTTGCAGATCCGACCGCCTCGCGCATACGGTCGGCGATAACCGCGGCGTTCGCGAGGTCGCTACCGGGAAAAAGGGCGAGAAATTCCTCACCTCCATAGCGGCCGAGGAAATCGCTTTCACGCATTGCGTGAAGGAGTGAAGCGCCGACCTTTTTGAGACAACGATCGCCGGCTTGATGGCCGTAGTGGTCGTTAAACGACTTAAAAAGATCGATATCGACGATCCCCACACTGAGGGGCGCATTTTCTTTTTGCGCGAGCATCCACGCTCGTTCGAGAGCCTCGTCAACGGCGCGCCGATTCGGCAGGCCGGTGAGGGCATCGGTTAGGGCGAGCGCGAGCAGTTCGCGTTTTGTGAAGTCCTCGGCGCTACGACCGAGCGGTTTGGGGTTCATGCTTTCAGCTCCTCGCAGCCGTTAACGAGGCGATTCTCCCCTCTACGATCCCGTCCTCGACAGCCGCGAGCCTCAGCCGTCGTTATGGTGACGGAGGCGTGAACGGCTCGAGCAATTTCGCGTCGCAGGTGTACGAGACATTCGATTGCACGATCGGCCGCTCGCCGCCGCGCATCGGGTCGAGAAAGGGGCGCGTGCTCTGCGTGAAGAGCCCACCGATCGGGCCGGGCGGCGCGGCATAATGCGGCGGGGGCACGCGGACGAGCCAGCCGTGGCAGATTGTAAACGGGCCGCGGCGCGAGACTCCGGTAACCCACATCTCGATCGCTCCGTCGGTGCCCTGATGACGATAGAGAAATTTTGTCGCCGCAATCACGCTGCTCGGCGGCGTCGGGCCGAGGTTGTTACCGAGGTGATAGACCGTTCGTACCCGCGTCATGCCGCTGGGCGTAGAACGGACGTGCGGGATGAGGGCGTTGAGCCGTTGCTGGTAGAGGTTTGGGCGCCCCTTCGGCCGCGGTTTCGGGGTGGGAGCGACCGCAACCGGACGCGCTGGTGCGCGAACTGCACGCGCAACCGGCGCTTTCGGGCCCGGCGCCGCCGAGCGCTTCGGCCCCGGCGTCGCCACGCTCTTCACCGGGTGCGGGGCGGGCGAGGGGACGGAGTGGGCTGCCGGCGAGGGAACCTGCGTCGGCACGGGCGAGGGTGCGACCGTAGGGGCGGGCGAGGGTACGCGCGTCGGTTGGGGAGAGGGAACCGGTAGCGGTTTAAGCGTGGGCCGCGGCGATGGGCTCGGAGCGAGGGTCGGCATCGGGCTCGGGCTCGGTGCCACGCGCGCCACCAGCGGAGCCGGGCTCGGCCGCGCGCTCGGCGCCGCCTGAGGGGGCGCCGGCGAAGGGCGCGGCGTGCGAATAGGGCGCGGCGGCGGCTGCGGGGAGGCGCTCGGACGCGCGACCGAGAGCACACGTGGCTGCTGCGGCGGGCGCGGCGGCTGGGGTGGCTGAGTGACGGCCTTGGGCTGCGGCGGCTGCGGGCGTGGGTTGGCGCGCACGGCGGCGACCTCTCGCTCGACGATCAGCACGGTCGTCGCACTCGCGTTTGCCTCGGGCTGTTCTGCCGAGGGTGCGATCGAGATCGTAAAAAGCGTCGCGGCCATCAAGGCATGAAGCGCGAGCGAACCGAGCGCGCTGAGGGCGTCGCGCCTGCGTTGCTCGCGTCGATCGCGTCGATCGCGCTCCTCGGTCGAATGCTCGCTCATCGCTTCGGCGCGTATTGCGCGCCCGAGCACGCAGGAGCCTGCAATCTCGGGCGCGCATCGCGAAGAACGATGGAAGCGATCATTCAAAAACGCACGAAGATCGTCGCGACGATCGGCCCGGCCTCGCGCGAACGCAGCGTCATGCGTTCGCTTTTGGTCTCGGGAGCCAACGTATTGCGCTTGAATTTTTCACACGGCACACCCGACGAACATGCCGCAGTTATTCGCACTGCACGCGAGCTTGCCGACGAGTTAGGTATCCACGTTGCGCTCCTGCAAGATCTTCCGGGCCCCAAAGTCCGCACCGGAACCTTCGCCGAAGGCACCGAGAGCGTCCGGCTCGAGCGCGGTGACCGATTCGAACTCTACGTCGACGGTCGCGTCGGCGGCCCCGAAGGGGTGAGCGTCTCGTACCCCGCGCTGCCTCACGATGTCGAAGTCGGCAAACGCATCTATCTCCAAGATGGTTCGATCACTTTACGTATCATCGAAAAAAATGCCGAGCGCATCGTCACCACCGTTGAATTCGGCGGCGACTTACGCGCGCGTCAAGGCATCAATTATCCCGACGGCTCGCTGAATATCGACGCCGTCACCGACCGAGACCTGGAATTTTTAGCATTTGGCCTCGACCAGCAAGTCGATTACGTCGCCGTTTCGTTCGTACGAAGCGTTGGAGATATCGACCGAGTTAAAAACTTTATGAAGGAGCGAGGAAAGCACGTCCCGGTTCTGGCAAAAATCGAAAAACACGAAGCATTAGAGGATATCGATCGCATCATCGCTGCCGCCGACGGCATCATGGTCGCTCGCGGCGATCTCGGTATCGAAATTCCGTTGGAACAAGTCCCCTTAGTTCAGAAAGATCTCATCGCCCGCTGCAATCGAGCGAGTAAACCGGTCGTCACCGCAACGCAGATGCTCGAATCGATGACCGCAAACTCGCGCCCGACGCGTGCTGAAGTTGCCGACGTCGCCAACGCCATCCTCGACGGGACCGACGCAATCATGCTCTCCGGCGAGACTGCCCGCGGCGCCTACCCCACCGAGGCGGTCCGCACGATGGCCGAAATCGCTCGCGAGATCGAAAAACATTACCCGCACGCGACCCTACGCGACCGGCGATTGGAGAAAAGCGAACCGACGATCGCAAGCTCCATCGCCGAAGCCGCAACGCGTGCGAGCAGCGAACTGAATATCCCCTACATCGTCACCGGAACGACGACGGGGAACACCGCGCATCATATCGCGGCATTCCGCCCCAGCGCGCGCATCGTTGCACTCACGCCGCACCGGAGGGTCGCCCAGCGGCTCGCTCTGGTCTGGGGAGTAGAGGCGCTGCTTATCGACCAGTACGCCTCGATCGACGTTCTCCTCTACGTTACCGAACGACGCATGCAGGAAGAGGGCTTCGTTGCGCGCGGCGACCTTATTGCCTTCACGACCGGGATGCCGGTCGGCGCGGGCGGGACGAACGTTCTAAAAATCCATCAGATTCCCTAAACTCCGCGGCGCGTGCGATCATCTCGCGTGCGTGGTCGAGCGCTTGCCGGTGCGGTTCCCCCGAGAGCATGCGTGCGATCTCGTTTTCGCGCTCGTTCGCACCTTCCACCGGGCACAAGGAAATCGCGGTTGAATCGCCGACCGCAATTTTTTCAAGGAGGACGTGAGCGCGCGCGTGCACCGCGATCTGCGCGAGATGCGTGACGCAGAGCACTTGCGCATCGCGCGCCAAGCGTGCCAAGCGTTCGCCGACGGCGGTAGCGACGGCACCACCGATGCCCGCGTCGACTTCGTCGAAGAGGTAGCTCGCCCCAGGTCGAATTGCCGCCAGCGCGAGCACGAGAGCCAATAAGACGCGCGAGCGCTCGCCTCCCGATGCAATCTTTGCAAGCGGACGCTCCGGCTCGCCGGGGTTTGGTGAGAACGTAAAGATCGCGCGTTCGCTTCCATGTGCGCCGATCTCGCCGCGCGCTTCGAACGTCACCCCGAAGCGCGCACCCGCGAGCGAGAGCGCGGCGAACTCCGCCTCTACACTCGCACGAAGCCCCTGCGCTGCCTCGCGTCGCGCCGCACGCTGCCGTTGGTCGGCTGCAGCGAGAGCCTCTCGCGCAGCACGTTCCTCCTCGCGCGCCGCAGCGAGGCGCTCCTCGCCGCTATCGAGCAGATCCGAGGCTTCGCGCAGTTCCTCCCAGAGCGCTGCGAGCGCGTCGGGCTCGCCGTTTCCGTACAGTCGTGCGATTCGTTCGAACTCGGCAGCACGCGCTTCTAGCGACTCGAGTTCGCCGGGAGCACGTTCGAGGCTCTCGAGTGTACGGTCGAGTTCGAGGGCCACATCGACGAGCTCGCCTTGCAACGCTTCGAGACGGCTCACCAGCTCTGCGACTTCGGGAACGAGAGAGCCGAGCGAGCGAAGGGAGGCATCGGCGCTGCCCAGCGCGCGATCGGCCGAGGCCTCGTCGCCCCGTAATGCATCGTACGCTGCACGCAAGGCAAGGGCAATCCGTTCCCCGTGAGCGAGCAAGCTGCGACGCTCGCGCATCCCGGCATATTCCCCGGGTTGCGGGCGAAGCGCATCGAGCGAAGCGAGTGCATTACGCAGAAAGGTTTCGCGTTCTCGCTGCGTCCGTCGTGCGGTTTCAAGCGCTGCGTAGCGCTCGCGCGCATCGGCAAGCGTCCGATACGCCGCCGCAACCTCGGAGGCAGCGGAGAGCGTGGGTTCGCCGCCATAACGGTCGAGCAGCGCCCGTTGAAAGCTCGCCGAGGTAAGTCGCCCAGCCTCGTGCTGGCCGACGACGTCGACGATCTCCGCACCGAGCTCACGGAGGGTTGCCAGGCTTGCACTACGTCCGCAGATGCGCGCCGTACTCTTTGCGCTTCGGGAAATCTCTCGTTCGAGCGAGATATCTTCGTCCTTCTCGATTTCGTAGCCGCGTTCTTCGAGCCACTCTACCAACGACGGGTCAGAATCGACATGTAGCGTCACCAACGTGCGCTCGTTCGGGCGAGCGATGCTCTCGCTATCGATGCGCGCGCCGCATGCGAATGTCAGCGCCCCCAGGAGCATCGATTTCCCCGATCCGGTCTCGCCGGTAAATGCGGTGAGCCCCGGGCCGAATGCTACCTCGGCGCTGCGAATGAGAGCGAAGTTTTCGATACGAAGCGATCGCAGCATCGCCGATTCCTAGCGAACCGTTTCGACGATCGAGGCACCCCAGCGCAGCTTCGCTTCGAGACGTTCGAAGAAACGCAGCGCCTCAACGCGTGCGAAACGCACCAATTTCGGATAGCGATAGACCACCACGGGTTCGTTCGGGGCGATCTCGGTGACGACGTCGCCATCGCATTCTAGATGCGCCCCGCCAAGATCCGCATCGCAATAAATCGTCACCCGTGCATCCCCGGCCACGATGAGCGGCCGTGAGAACAAGGTGTGCGGCAGCAACGGCACCACGCCGAAGGCATCGACACGCGGCGAGATCAGAGAACCGCCGGCGGAGAGAAAATACGCCGTCGATCCCGTCGGCGTGCAAACGCAGATGCCGTCGGCGGGAACCCCGACCGCTTCCTCATCGTCGAGATGCAAGCGAAACGGCACGACGCGAGCGATATCTCCCTTACGTACGACCACATCGTTGAGCGCAAAATGTTTTTCGCCGCGTGCCTCCACTTGGAGCGCCGCGCGCTCTTCGATGAGCAGTCCGCGTTCGAGTAGATCGGGCAATCTTGCGATGCGCGCATCGTCGCTATCGAACTCGGTGAGGAATCCCAAACGCCCGGTATTGATGCCGAGGATCGGTATCCCGAGGTCGACAACGCGCCGCGCAGCTCGTAAAAGCGTGCCGTCCCCGCCGATACTCACGAGAAGATCGGCCTGGGCAAGCGCTTCGGAATCACTCGCGTGGCCATCGAGGACGGCGCACGCGATCGCACGCGCTTCGAGCAGGCCGACGAATTGTTGCGCGTAGTCGTGCGCCGACTCGCGCGATGAGAGGTGGATTGCGACCGAACGCCGCGCGAACGAGAGCGTTTTCATTCTACCGAGAGCCCTTCGCCGACGACCTCATCGATTCGTGCCTCCATCAGCGATTCTCCCGAACGCCGCAATTCCAAGAGGAACTCTCGGTTCCCCGCCGGCCCCATCAACGGCGAGGCGATGAGCCCCGAAGGGACGAGCCCGAGTGCCGTCGACGAACTCAAGACCTCTCGCAAAACGGCGCGATGGACCGCCGGGTCGCGCACCACGCCGCCGCGTCCGAGCCGCTCACGACCGGCCTCAAACTGCGGTTTCACCAGCGCGACGATCGTGCCGTCGGGCGAGAGAAAGCGCACCGCCGAAGCGAGAATGGTGTGGAGGGAGATGAACGAAACATCGATCACGATTAGATCGAATGGTAACGCAAAACTCTCTGCAGGAAGATTGCGAGCATGCGTCCGTTCCATGACCGTCACGCGCGGGTCGTTTCGCAATCGCCAATCGAGTTGACCGTATCCGACATCGAGAGCGGTCACTTGTGCCGCACCACGCTGGAGCAAACAGTCGGTAAAACCGCCCGTCGAGGCGCCGATATCGAGCGCCCGCACCCCGGCGACGTCGAGCGTAAACGCCTCTAGTGCCGCTTCGAGTTTTTCGCCGCCTCTGCTAACGAAACGCCGGGGCCTCTCCACCTCGATCGCTGCCCCTGGTGCCACATTCGCCCCGGCTTTCTGCGCCGGCACCCCTCCCACACGCACGCGACCCTCAAGGATGAGGCTCCGGGCATGCGAGCGCGAGACCCCGAGGTGCTCTGCGACCGCATCGTCGAGCCGCCTACCTTTCATGTCGTGCTTCTTCGCGATCGGCTCGCCGATGCTCTTCCCTGCGCTTGGGAGCATGTCAACAGGAGCGAGCGCAACCGGCGTAGCACGGGATCTTGAAACGGAGGATTCTCGTTCGTGAGTGCAGTTCGAGTTCTCGCCGGGACGCGCAAAGGCGCCTTCATTCTCGAAGCCGATGGAAAGCGCGATCGATGGAGCGTAGAAGGCCCGTTCTTCGCAGGCTGGGAGATCTATCACATCAATGCCTCGCGCGTAGATCCCAATCGTCTCTACGCATCGCAGAGCAGCGGTTGGTTCGGACAGGTCGTTCAGCGCTCCGATGACGGCGGCCGGACATGGCGCACGATGAATAACGAATTCGCCTACGACGGCGTACCGGGGACGCATCAATGGTTCGACGGCACCGAGCGCCCATGGGAGTTCAAGCGCGTCTGGCATATCGAGCCCTCGCCCGTAAGCCCCGATATTCTCTACGCCGGCGTCGAAGACGCAGCACTCTTTCGTTCCGATGACGGAGGAGAGCATTGGCACGAACTTGCCGGCTTACGGAATCATCGCACTGGAAGCGGGTGGCACCCCGGAGCCGGCGGGATGTGCCTTCATACCATCCTCTTCGATCCATCCGACGCGCAACGCATCTACGTCGCAATCTCCGCCGCCGGTGCCTTTCGCAGCGATGACGGCGGAGCGAATTGGAAGCCGATCAATCGCGGGCTACACTCCGAATATATCCCCGATCCCAACGCCGAGATCGGACATTGCGTGCATCGGCTCGCCATGCATCCCGCGCAACCCAACGTCCTCTACATGCAAAAACATTGGGATGTGATGCGCAGCGAGAACGGCGGCGACGAGTGGCACGAGATCAGCGGCAACCTCCCAACCGATTTTGGCTTTGCCATCGATGTCCACGCACACGACCCGGAGACCGTGTACGTCGTTCCGATCAAAAGCGACCGCGAACATTTCCCGCTGGACGGAGCGCTGCGCGTCTATCGAAGCACGACCGGGGGCAACGAATGGGAGGCGCTGACCAAGGGACTCCCGCAAGAGCACTGCTACGTCAACGTGCTACGCGATGCGATGGCGATCGATCGGCTCGACTCCTGCGGCATCTACTTCGGCACGACCGGCGGACAGATCTACGCCTCGCCCGATGGCGGCGACTCGTGGAACGCGATCGCTCGCGATCTCCCGCCGGTGCTCTCGATCGAGGTCCAGACACTGGTATGATCCGCGTCATCCTTCCCGCCCATCTCAGGGTTTTGGCGAATATCAGCGGGGAGATCGACGTCGAACCCGAAGGCAATCCGACCATCTCTGCGGTCATCGGTGCAATCGAAGCGCGTTTCCCATCGTTACGCGGGACGATACGCTATCACGGTTCGGCTACACGTCGGCCGATGCTTCGTTTTTACGCCTGCAACGTGGACCTCTCGCACGCAGATTCCGAGAGCACCCTTCCCGACGCCGTCGTTGACGGAAGCGAACCGCTCCTGATTATCGGTGCAATCGCCGGAGGCTAGTTCCGAACGAACGAGCTTGCGAACACGGCAAGCACGACGAAGATAACGAGGCCGAGGCCGATGAGAATCACGCTGAGGGCGGATCGCACCGGCAACGGAGGCGCGGCGCCGTTTCTCGCCGCTGCGCTCGCTGCAGCAGTTGCGGCAATGGCCGCTCCACATGCAGCACATGAAACCGCTGAGGCTGCACATGCTGTCCCGCATGCAGCGCAACATCCGCCGCTCATGGTTTTCCCTCGCCGCGCGTCGAAGCCTCGACCTGCTCCTGTGCGCCCTTGAGCAGCGTTTCGCAGGCGGTGATGAGCGCTCGACCCTCTTGAAAAAGCGCGACCCCGCGGTCGAGCGTCGTCTGCTCGTTCGCCAACTCTTTGACGATCGCGTCGATCCTCGCGAGTTTTTGTTCGAAGCTCTCACTAGGTTCGTTCATGTTGTTCTCTCCTCGCTCTCAATATTTTCGATGCGTGCTGATGCAGACCCGCGCCCGAAGCGCGCCCGAACTTCGTCGCCGACGCGTAATTGGGCCGCATTCCGAACGACGACCCCATCGCGTACCACGATCGCATATCCGCGCTCCAACGGCGCGTTGGGGTCGGCCCCACGCAACGCCGCAGCAGCGAGGCCGAGGAGCGAACCTTTGCGTGCCAAGAGCCCGGCCACGCGCTCCGGCAGCCGCTCCTTGCCCGCGTCGATCCGGGTGCTTGCGCGGCGAAGCAAACTCGCGGAGGCGGCCGAGAGTTGTTCGCTACGAGTCGCGATCGCCGCCGCTCGGCCGGCGAGCCGTGCGCGCGGGTCAAGTGCAACGAGTTCGCGCTCTCGTTGCACCACGGTGCTCTGTTTCGCCGCAATGCGGCGCGCTATGGTTTCGCCGAGCGTGCGCGCGCGCGATTCGATCTCCCGTGCGGCGAGGTCGATTCGGCGTTCGGCTACATGGAAGAGCCGTTCGTTCATTTTCGGCAGCCACTCCGCCGCCTTCATCCAACCGGCAAGCACCCGGTCGGCAGCGAGGCTCGGCGTATTCGCCCGTTCATCGGCAGCGAGGTCGGCGAGGTGAATATCGGCGCTATGTCCGATCGCCGTCAATATCGGCGTCCGCGCAGCGACCACCGCGCGAACGACCTCCTCCCGATTGAACGGGAAGAGATCTTCATACGAACCACCACCGCGCCCCAGGACGATAAGGTCTGCACCGCTGCCGTCTGCCTGGGCGATCGCAGCGGCAATATCTCGCTCGGCCCCGTGGCCCTGTACGCGGGTATCGAACATCTGCAGTCGAACGAATGGTGCTCGTTTTTCGATCTCGCGTACGAAATCGTCGATGCCTTTGCCTTCGCGCGTCGAGACGACGGCGATGCTCCGTGGAAAGCGCGGCATCGGGCGTTTGCGGTCGTCGTTAAAGAGACCCTCGCGTTGCAATCGTTCCTTGAGTGCCTGAAATTCGACGAAGAGCAGCCCGAGGCCAGTCGCCGCGATCTCTCGGACGGTGAGCGAGTAGCGGCCTCGAGGGCCGTAGTTGATGATTTCGCCGCGAGCGACTACGGCTAACCCATCGGCCAGCTTAACGTTGTTCGGTAATCGATCTGCACGCAGGAAGCACGAGAGCAGCGGGCCGCCCTGTGCCCCCTGATCTTTCAAGTCGAAATAGATCGCCGTCGCCGATGGGCGAAAGCCGGTAATCTCTCCGCTTACCGCGATATCGCGAAAGCGGGGAACTTTGTTAAAAAGATCGGTCATCCGTTGCGAAAACTCGGCAACGGTTATCGGTGCGAGCATGTCGACCGTTTCGATCACGGGCTCGAACTCGCTTGGGGCGTCGGCCCGGGTGCGGTTTCACCGTTTGCCGTCGGTTCCGGGGCGATCGAAGGTAGCGGCGTCGATCCGAGCGGCACGTAATTCGTCCCGTCTCCGGCGGTATTCGGGGGCGGCGTCGCATCCGGGTTCGGGCTCGTCGTCGCGCTCGGCGCCGGAATGCTTTTCGCTCGTCCGCAATTCGAGCGCTGTTGATTTCCCGCCAGGAAATAATCGACGCCACCGCTGCACGTCGGTTCTTTTACAACACCCTTGGGAACCACGAACGGGTGCGGCGGTGTTTTCGCGAGGGCCGCGCGCATAAAACGCGCCCAAATACGCGCCGGCACGTTTCCACCATACGATTCGATCATGCGCGAATCGTTGTCGTTGCCCATCCAGACCGCCGTCACCAGATCGGGCGTATATCCGACGAACCATGCATCTCGGAAATCGGAGGTAGTGCCGGTCTTCCCTGCAGCGGGGCGTCCGATATTTGCGTTGACCCCGGTGCCGTAAGCAATCGTGTCTTCGAGCATCGAGGTCATGAGAAACGCCGTTGCCGGCGAAACAACGCGACGCTCGTGCGGCGTACGGTCGTCGAGAACGACGTTTCCGTATGCATCGCGAACCATTAAAATTGACCGTGGCGTGATATGAAGCCCCTGATTCGCTAACGTCTGAAAGCCGCTCGCCTGATCGAGCACGCTCACCGACGAGGTTCCCAATGCCAGCGAGAGGTTTGCCTCCAACGGCGCACGGACGCCCATCGCGTGAGCGTAGGCGATGAATTTATCGAGCCCGATGCGATCTGCGAGCTTTACTGCGACGACGTTGCGGGAGAGTGCGAGGGCCCGACGTAGCGTGATAGGCCCCATAAAACGATTGTCGTCGTCGTGCGGAGACCACGTTTTTCCGTCGTACATCGGATAGGTCACCGGCGTATCATCCATCACCGTTGAGGGCGAGAGGCCGCTGTTCATCGCTGCCGTGTAGAGATATATTTTGAACGAGGAACCCGGCTGGCGTAGCGCCTGCCACGCACGGTTGAATTGGTCGGTAGCGGAGAACTTCTTCCCCCCGATCATCGCCACGATCTCACCGGTTGAGGGACGAATGGCGACGAGCGCCGCTTGATGTGCCCCGATTCCTTCGGCCTTTGCCGCGCGCAAGCCCCAATCGATAGCGGACTGCGCCTCGCTCTCCATTCGCGGGTTGAGGCTCGTATAGACTTGCAAACCGCCTTCCCGCACCGCGCGATTTCCAAACAAACGCTGCAAGCGCGCGATGACATAGGTGGTAAACCAGGGCGCGCGATACCCTAAGGGGCCATCGCTTCGCTCTTGCACTAAATGCAAGGGCGCTGCGTATGCCGCGCGCGCCTGAGCGCGAGTAATATAGCCGCTGGCGACCATGCGGCCGAGAACGTGGCGCTGACGTTCCCGCGCCAACTTCAGGTTCACGAACGGGGAGTAATCGGAGGGCGCAGCGACAACTCCGGCGATGATCGCCGCTTGGCCGAGCGTCAATTGCGAAACGCTGTGCCCGAAGTACGTACGCGCCGCAGCGTCAACGCCGTACGCTCCGGAGCCCAGGTAGATGAGGTTCAAATACCGTTCGAGGATTTGGTCTTTGGTATAGTAATGCTCGATTTTCAGCGCAAGCAGTGCTTCTTCGATTTTGCGCGTGATGGTAATGCGATCGTTCAGGAATAGACCGCGTGCGAGCTGTTGGGTGATCGTCGAAGCTCCCTCAAGGGGTTGACGGAGAGCATCGGCGATCGCTGCACGAATGATACCCACGATATCGATACCGGGATTGGTATAGAACGTGTGGTCCTCATTTGCAATAAACGCATCGCGGACGATCGGTGGAATCCGCGATAGCGGGACGTAGACGCGATTTTGCTTGAACACGCTTCCCAACACGCTGCCGTCAGCGGCAAATATTCGCGTTGCGCCTTCGGGCTGATAATCGGAGAGCTCACGGACATCGGGAAGATTGCGCGAGATTACCACCACCATCCCCGCGAAGGTCCCGACGGCAAAAATCGCGAGAAAGAGCACGATCAGGCCGACGCTGCGCCATCGCAACGGGCGGTGGGCCTTACGTCGGGGCGCCCGACGCATCGCCGAAGACACCGGAGAGGACACCGTTGACGAACCGCGCGGCCTCCGGAGTGGAGTAGCGCTTCGCGAGTTCAACGGCTTCGTTGATAATTACCGCACGTGGCGGAGGCTCGGTTTGCGAGGCCTCGCAAACAGCGAGGCGGAGAATCGTGCGATCGACGATCGCGAGGCGGTCGAGCGTCCACCCCTGCAAGGCAGGGGCGATACGTTCGTCTGCGCCGCTTGCGCCGGAGAGCGTCCCGAGCACGAGTTCGCGCACGAACGCGCGATCCTCGCTTGCACCGCCGCTGCCGAGCATTTCGTCGAGGGCTTCGGCCGGATCTCTCCCACCGACCTCGATCGCGTAAAGCGCCTGCAAGGCGCGCTCCCGCAACATCCGGCGCGACGGCATCGATTATCCGACGCGCTGCGCGAGCAAGCGGGGAAGAAAGCCGATGTCGTAGACGCCGCTGCGAAAGCCTTCCGTAGCAAGGATTTCCAGACACATCTCCGTCGTCGTCGCTACGCCTTCGACCAACGTTTCGCGAAGTGCGCGCTCCATACGCGCAATCGCTTGTTCGCGCGTGTTCGCAAAGGCGATAACTTTTGCCAGCATTGAGTCATAGTATGGCGGAACGCTCGCACCGCTAAAGATATGCGTATCAATGCGAATGCCGGGCCCTCCCGGGAAAAGCACCGCGCCGAGCTTCCCGGCCTGCGGCGCGAAGTTATGCCGTGCATCTTCGGCGTTTATGCGGCATTCTATCGCATGGCCGCGCGGTTCGAGATCGGTCTGAGAGTAGCCCAACGGTTCGCCCGAAGCGATGCGAATTTGCTCTTTGACGAGATCGATGCCGTAGACCATCTCGGTGACCGGATGCTCGACTTGGATGCGCGTGTTCATCTCCATGAAAAATACGTCATCACCGCTGGAGAGAAACTCCAGCGTTCCGGCATTGCTATAGCCGACATGTCGGCACGCAAGCACGGCCATCTCGTGCAAACGGGTGCGCGCGCGCTCGGTGAGATTTGGTGCACCGGCTTCTTCGATGAGCTTTTGGTGCGATGGTTTTTGAATCGAACAATCTCGCTCGCCGAGGTGGACGACCTCGCCGTATTCGTCCGCGAGAACCTGAACTTCGATATGACGCGGATCCCGAATCAGTTTTTCCATATACACGCGACCGTCTTTAAAGGAGGCCTCGGCCTCGGCCGTCGCACCGAGAAATGCGCGTTCCATCTCCTCCGGGCGCTCGACGACACGCATCCCTTTCCCACCGCCGCCTGCGGTCGCCTTGAGCAAGACCGGGTAGCCGATCTGCTCGGCGGCTTCATGCGCGAGTTCGACCGATGCAAGAATGTCCGTCCCGGGCGTCGTCGCAACGCCGGCTTCGGCCATCACCCTTTTTGCCGTCGCCTTATCGCCCATCGCCGTGATGATCTCGGGGCGAGGGCCGATAAATTTCAAGCCGTGGTCGGCACAAATCTCTGCGAAACGCGCGTTCTCTGCAAGAAAGCCATACCCGGGATGCACTGCATCGCAGCCGGAGACCAGCGCAGCAGAAATAATATTCGGGACGTTGAGGTACGAACGTGGAACCGGGCCCGGCCCAACGCAAAAGGCTTCATCGGCGACCCGAACGTGCGTTGAATCCCGGTCGGCCTCCGAAAAAATCGCAACGCTACCGATGCCGAGCTCCTGGCACGCTCGCACGATCCGCAGGGCAATCTCGCCTCGATTGGCGACGAGGACTTTCCGTACCATCGCCCCTACCCTCGCTCGATCTCGAAGAGCGCTCGGCCATAGTCAACCGCCGCACCATCCTGACAGAGAATCGCCGTTAGGCGCCCAGCAGAACGCGCGCGTACCGAGGTCCGAATCCCCAATGCCTCGATTGCGGCGAGTTCGCGCTCCTCGCCAACTTCTTCGCCGAGTGTCGGCAGGTTGCGCCCGAAGCGGAGGATCCCAACGACGTCGGCTCTGAGCGTCTCGACCGGACGTTCGGGCGACGGCTCGGGGAGAGCGGGCGCCGGCGTTCCGCCGAAAATCGGCTCGAGCGAAGAGCGAACAAACTCGAATTCCTCCTCCTCGCGCTCGATGCGTAGGCGTAAGAGCGGCGTGCCGACGAAAAATTCGGCCAGGCGCTGCGCGCGGGCCGACGGAGCGTCCTCGGTTGGGTACTCGGGGGTCATCGGCCCGCCTTTTCGGGAAGGCACCCCGAACCCCCCTTCGCGGGGAGTTCCCTGCGGGCGAGCCGAACCTCGAAAACGTGCTCTCGTACTTTCTTTATGCCCGGGGCGCAGAGGTCGGGGATATCCCCTCTCTTCTCCACACCGCGGGCTTTGAAACCTATGAGGTCGAGTTTGACCGCTTACGCGCCGAAGGGGGGCTCGCCGCGTTTGGGGAGCCCGGCCCGACGATCCTCGTCGGCAGCGCTCGCGACCCCGACCTCGCCGTCCTGGCCGATGACCCACATGTCGTCGCGGTGCTGACGCCGCCGATCGAGCGCGTTTCCCTGGTAGCAGCAACGCGAGCGGCGACGCAGCTTGCCGCCGAGCGCACGCAGACGACAACCCTGCTTAACGTCAGCCGCTCGCTTTCGTCGGAGCGCGACCTGCCGACCTTGGAGCGTTCGATCGTCCACAACGCGCGCGAGCTCACCGGCGCCGATGCCGGCAGCCTCTACCTCATCGAGGAGGTTGACGGCGTCAAACACCTGCGCTTCGTTGTCGCTCAGACCGGGCCCACCGACGAGGGAACGCTCTTCAATCGCGAGCTGCCGCTCAACACGAACTCCATAGCCGGCTACGTCGCGGTGACCGGCGAGAGCATCACCATCGAGGACGCCTACCAACTCGGAAGAGAGCACCCATATACGTTCAATCGCAGTTTCGACGAGAGCAATAACTATCGGTCGAAGTCGATGCTTGCGGTGCCGATGCGAAATCTACGCGGCACCGTGATCGGCACGATTCAATTAATCAACCGCAAACCCGCGTTCGAGATCGTCCTCGACACCCCGACGCACACTGAGTCCATCGTTCGCCCCTTCGACCATCACGACCGCAGCGTTCTCGAGGCGCTCGCATCGCAAGCGGCGATTGCGATCGAAAACGCGAGGCTTGTCGAATCGATTCAAAATCTTTTCGAGCGTTTCGTCCGCGCATCGGTAAAAGCGATTGAAGTACGCGACCGTTCGACGCAAGGCCACTCCGAGCGCGTAGCGGCACTCACGGTCGCCCAAGCCGAAGCCGTGAATCGAATTCATGCCGGGCCGCTCGCCGACATGTATTTCACCTCCGACCAGTTGCGCGAAGTACGTTATGCATCGCTGCTGCACGATTTCGGAAAAGTCGCAGTTCCCGAATATATTTTTGGAAAATCCAAAAAACTTCCTGACGGGAGGCTCGATACCGTGCGTCTGCGCTTTCTTCTCGCCATCGAACAGTGTCGCGACGAGGCGATGCGCGAAGAGTTGCGCGAGCTGCTTGCGAAAATTCAGGCGGCAAACGAACCCAATGTCGTTGCCGCCGATGCCGACGACGCCATCGGCCGTGCGATGCGCCACGCCTATCAAGACGCAGGCGAGCAGCGCCCTCTCCTCGATGACGCCGAGCTTGCATACCTTCGGATTCCGCGCGGTTCGCTCTCCGACTCCGAGCGAGATCGCATGCAAGAACACGTCACCCAATCCTATCTTTTTCTGCGCGAGATCCCTTGGGGAGAGACGCCCTGGTACAACGTCGCCGAATATGCGTACGGACATCACGAACACCTCGACGGCACGGGATATCCGCGAAAACTCTCCGGCGACGCGATAGCTCCGCAAGTGCGCATGATGACGATTAGCGACGTCTACGATGCATTGACCGCAACCGATCGCCCCTACAAAAAAGCGATGAGCATCGAGCGCTCTCTCGACATCCTCACCAAAGAATTCGCCGAGCGCGGGAAAATCGACCGTCTCTTTCTCGATCTCTTTATCGAAAAGAAACTCTACGAAGCGAAGCTCGCCTAAGCTCTGCGAAATCGCGCGTGCGACCAACAGATGCTCGGTCATCCCGAGTAGATGGCGAAGCCGGCCTCTTGTCATCCCGAGTAGATGGCGAAGCCATCGTATCGAGGGACAGCAATACAGGGTTCCCGCCATGCGATTGCCACGCAATCTACTCGGGATGACCGTGACAGCCGCAATCTACTCGGTGTGCCGATGCTCCTCGTCGTCAAGTAGCCTTCCTAGCTCGGTGCGGACGACGATCGGCTCGACGCTCGTTCGCTCGGGCAGCGGCAGCGCATCGCGCCACGGTTCGAACGACGCGTCGATCTCCGCGAGCGGAACCAAAACGAAGGCACGTTGGAATAGGTAGCGATGCGGTACGCGCAAGCGATCGTCCTCGAAGCCGAGGTCGTCGTAGAGCAAGATATCGAGATCGATCGCGCGCGGCCCCCAGCGCTCGCCGGGAACGCGCCCCAATCGACGTTCGATAGTTTGGAGAGTCGAGAGCAAGGCACGCGGCGCCATCGGGGTCTCGACGCGGGCGACAGCGTTGGTGAAATCGGGCTGATCGGGGTTCCCCCATGGGCGGGAACGATAGAGGGAGGAGCGCGCGGTTACCGTGCCGACCTCGCAGAGCGCTTCGATTGCGCGCTCCACGTTGGTTGCGGCATCGCCAAGGTTTGCGCCGATGCCGATCGTTGCAAGTGCCATCAGCGACGCTGCGAGCAGGTAACGTTCGGAGTCGCCCCATCGAGAAGGCCGGGCTTTTCGATCGTTACCGTCGCCTCGCGAATGCGTCGATCTTCGAAACAGAGATCGAGTACGCGTTGTGCGAGACGTTCGAGAAGCGCGTGGGACTCCTCAGCGACGAGCGCGACGATTCGCCTATGGAGCGCGGCATAATCCACGGTCGCAGCGAGATCGTCGTTTGCGCGAGCGCCGCTTGCATCGAGTTCGCAGCATACCTCGATCGCGAAGAGCTGGGCACGATTGCGTTCGCCGAGATCGGCGCCATGCCGACCGTAGGCTCGGATACCGCGCAGCGTTATGCGGTCCATGTCGGCGGCCTCCACCCGCGGACGATAGCATCGGAGACCGCGACGACATCGCGTGTCGCCGCAACATCGTGAACGCGCACGACGTCGATCCCGGCGGAGACCGCGAGGGCAGTGGTCGCCGCAGTAGCGAAAATGCGCTCGTCGGGCCTGCTGCGGCCGGCGAGCATGCCCAGAGTTGATTTCCGCGAGGTTCCCAATAACGTGGGGAACCCCAGGGCTACGATCCGATCGAGATGCGCGAGCAACGCAATATTTTGATCGGGGGTCTTTCCGAAGCCGATACCCGGATCGAGAAATATACGGTCGGCTGAAATGCCGCGCTGCTGCGCGCGTTCGGCATCGGCAAGCAATGCGCGAAGCACCTCGTCGACGATATCTCCCTCATGCACTCGCTCGCGGTTATGCATGATCGCGAGCGACGCGCCACTCTCCAGAACGAGATCGAGCAACTCGTCGCTCGCCCCCCATATTGAATTCACCCAGTCCGCACCGGCGGCGAGCGCGGCTCGCGCTACCTCCGGTTTATAGGTGTCAACCGAGATGCTCCATTCAGGAAATCGCTCGCGGAGCGCTCGAATGACGGGGAGCACCCGCTCGATCTCCTCGGCGATTGAAATCGGCACGTGCCCGGGGCGCGTCGATTCCCCGCCGATGTCGATGATATCGGCACCGGCCTCGTGCTGCACTTCCGCCCGCTCCAAGGCGTCGTGCAGTGCGAGCCGCCCGTCGCCGGAGAATGAATCCGGGGTAACGTTGACAATACCCATGACCAACGTGCGCTCCCCACGCGCGTACCATCGACCTCGCAGTAGAAAGCCCGCCGCACTCATCGTATCGACGCAACGCTCGACTGGGCTCCGTAAACTTCCGGGCGCAGCGCTGCGACAACGAACGTCGAGCCCGTCACGACGACGACACCTGAAGGACCGGCGTGCGTGCGCGCGCGTGATAATGCTTCCCCGGGGTCAACGCATACCTCGTGCGCGAGTCCGAGTTCCTCGGCGATCTCCGCCAGATGCTCCGGAGCGTGCGCCGGACGCCCGCCTGCGTTAAACGACGTGAGGATACAATACGCCTTCGGCCCGGCGAATGCAGCGACGATCGCACGCGCGTCCTTGCTCTCCCCAACGCCGACGACGTAGGTGAGCGCTCGCTCGCCGAACCGCTCGAGGAGTGCATCCGCGAGCGAACGCGCCTTTTGCTCGTTGTGAGCGATATCGAAGAGCACGGGCGGAGAACCTGGTACCAACTCCATGCGACCGGGTATGCAGACCTCCGCGAGCCCGGCCTCGATCTCCTCACGAGTCGGGCGCAACCCCGCAGGCAACGCTTCCAAAACGAGCACTGCGGTGACCGCATTCGCGCGTTGAAAACCTCCTAATAGCGGCAACCGGATATCGTAAACATCTTGCGAGGTTCGCACGGTAAAGCGCTGCGCAAAAGCTCCGAGCTCGATCGCTTCGATTCGGGCCTGCACGGCATTCTCTACCAAGGGAGCCCCCACGTGCGTGCAGATCGCCGCAATTGTCGAGCGCGCCGGCTCCTCGCTCACCGCACTAACGAGCGGAACCCCCGGCTTTGCGATTCCCGCCTTCTCAGCAGCGATCGCATCGAGCGTATGACCGAGAATCTCCTGGTGATCGTAGCCAATGCTGGTAATCGCACAGACGACCGGGGCGACGACATTGGTTCCATCGAGCCGGCCGCCTAACCCCACCTCGATCGCAGCAACATCGACCGCCTCCCGCGCGAAGTGAAGAAACGCCAGCGCAAGGAGCATCTCGTAGTAGCTCGGAGCGCCGTATCGGCCGGCGACCCGCTCGATTGCAGGGAGCATCTCCGAGAAAAGCTCGGCGAATCGCTCGCGTTTGATCGGCACACCGTCGATTCGGGCGCGCTCGGTCATCGATTGCAGATGCGGTTTTACGTGGAGGCCCACGCGCAGAGAGTGCCGACGCAATGCTCGCTCGACCATCGTCGCCGTCGAGCCTTTCCCGCTCGTTCCCGCAACATGCACCACCCGATAGCGCCGGTGCGGATCTCCGAGCGCCTCCAATAACGCCGTTATACGCTCCAAGCCATAGTTGGTGCGCGGCGAAGCGCTCTCGCCGATACTTGCGAGCAGATAGCGCTCCGCTTCTTCAAACTTCATGGGTGATCGGTCGGTCGCTCCGAAAGCAGATCCAAAGCATGCGGAAGCACCGGGAGAAACACGTCGAGCGATTCGGCGACCGCGCGCGGGCTGCCCGGCAGATTGACGATAAGCGTACGATGGCGAACCCCCGCGAGCGCCCGAGAGAGCATCGCCGAAGGGACCCGTGGAACAGCAGAGGCACGTATCGCTTCGGCGATGCCAGGCACCTCGTAATCGAGGATCGCTGCGGTCGCCTGAGGAGTGCGGTCGCGCGCGGTAAGCCCGGTACCGCCGCTGGTAAGAATGCAGTCCGCTCGCTGCGCATCGGCAAGCTCGATAAGCTCGGCTTGCAATGCCGCCGGCTCGTCGGGAAGCACGAGTGCGCGCACGATTTCGTAGATCGGCTCGAGCCGCTCGCGGAAAACCGGCAGACAGCGATCCTCGCGCTCGCCTGCGGCCGCTCGATCGGAGAGCACGATACACGCAATGCGAAACTTCATGCTTGGGCTTTCCACGTGCCGCTCTTCCCTCCGCGCTTCTCTAGCAACCGTACGCGTTCGATAACGATCGCGCGATCGAGGGCTTTGCACATGTCGTACACCGTCAATGCAGCAAGGTTCGCAGCCATCAACGCTTCCATCTCCACGCCGGTCTGCCCGGAGGTGCGAGCTTCGCTCTCGATCCGCAGCAGAGCCGGCTCTACCCACTCCAACGTGACGGAGATATGGCTCAGCGCGACCGGATGCGCGAGCGGAATGAGGTTCGCCGTCTGTTTTGCCGCCATGATCCCGGCGATCTGAGCCGTTACGAACGCATCCCCCTTCGGGCCCATCGCCGTTCGTAGCGATTCGGCGGCGTCGGGGGCGAGGCGAACGAGCGCCTCGGCACGGGCGAAGCGTTCGGTCGTTGCTTTCTTGCCGACGTCGACCATCGAAATGGCCCCGTCGGAGTTTAAATGTGAGGGTTTCGGCACGTCAATCGTCAAAGAGGGTCGGTAATGGCGCTATTCCAGGAAGCAGACGGCGATCCTCGGGTCGCGCTCGATCGGCTCGCCGATGTGCTAACGTACTACGGAGCAGTCGGAGATGCGGCCGCCGAGCTGGCTTTTGGCTTTTCGTTGAGGAAGGCGGCCTTCGCGCGCTCGATCGCCGTCGCACTCGAACTCGATGCCTCCATACTCGATGCGGTTGCGATTGCCGGCATCATGCACGCGGTCGGTGCCCTCGGGAACCCCGCGCTCGTCCGAGAGAACGATCTCCCCGAGCGGTTCGCGATGATGGAACGCTGGGATATCCCCGCCGCCGGAGCACGCGTCTGCGCCGCGATCGCTGCGCTCCCCGAACGATGCGCCGATATCGTACGCTGGCAGTCCGAAGCCTGGGACGGGACCGGTTTCCCCGACCAACTCCGTTGGAACGGCATTCCCGTTCCCTCGGTCGCACTCGCGCTCGCCGATCGGCTCGTCCGCGCGCACGAGCCCGAGGAAGCATTGGCAAGCATCACCGAGGAAGCTGGACGCAGTTTCGCGCCGGCACACGCACGGGCGTTCATGCTGTGGTTTCATCGAACCGGCGCCGAGGTCGAGCCCGGTGCCTTCCCTCGCGCCGCGTTGGTATCAGAGCTCACCGACCCGGGCGATCTGCTCCTCGATATCGCCGATCGCATCGACCGTCATCTCGGTGTTCCCGGGCGCGCGCGGAACGTGCTTCGCCTGGCGGAGGCGAGTGCCCGAGCGTTGGCCTGCAGCCCTGCAGAGATCGAGGCACTGCGCATCGCAGCACTCACGTTCGGGGCCGGGGAGCTTGGGGATGGCTTCGAAAGTACGCTCGATCCTCTGGTACGGCTGGGCCTCGAACGACGCGCCGAGCGAGCCCGCGCGGGAGCACGATTGCTGGAGAACCTGCCCGCCCTCTCCGCAGCGGCGCCGCTGGTCGCTGCGCGCGCGGAATGGTTCGACGGAACGGGGAAGCCCGCCGGGCTCGGGCGCGATGCGATTCCCATCGGCGCGCGAATTCTGGCCACCGCGATCGCCTACGATGCGATCGATATCGATACCCGCGCCCGCCCCGCCGCCAGGCGCGCCACCGCCGGCGAGCGGCTCGACGGCGCCTCCGGCACGCATTTCGATCCGCGCGTCGTAACGGCGGTGCTCGACGCTGCAAAGGCGCACGCATGATCGAATTACACGAGCGAACGCGACGTATTTCGCCGACGAGAATTCACGAGATATTGCTCCGCTACGGCGCGAAAAGTTTGGTCGATCCATTCATGGGTTTGCCCACCCATCTGAATTACCTCAAACGGCATGGCATCGCCGTTCACGGCGGCGACGTGCTGGAATGGTTCGTACGCGTCGGCGAAGGAATCGTCGTGAACGATTTGACGATCCTTCGCGATCACGAGGTCGCCGAAATCGTCGAGATGATTCCGGGGCGCATCTACGCACTCGATTTATTCAAAGCGTGGGAAGGCGTATTTTTCACTGAAGAGCAGTGCGTCTATCTCGGCGTCTGGTTCGACAACGTGCGCAATCTGCGCAGCGACGGGCAAACGGGGCTCGCGATTTTAGGCCTCTGGCGCGTTTTCTGCTACTGGCTGCAAAAGGCCCAAGAACCCGATGAGATGCCCGATCTACCGCCGAGCGAACTCGCCTGGTACTACATTCGCCAGACCGAACGCTGGGTTGCCAGCAACATGCGCCGCAACACCGTTCGGCAGAGCGACGTCATGCAAACCATCGGTCGGCAGCGGGCCGACGCGCTGTTTTTAGCTCCACCGCCGCGCAACGCGCTCCATCATGCTGACCCACGCATTTGGATGTGGGAAGCGTGGTGGCAAGGCAACCCCTATTTCACGCTCGAGCATGCATATCGCGATACGTTGTTCGGGGCACGTTCGAACGATCCGGCCGCGTACCAACGATCGATCGCCGGGATCCTCTCCGAAGCCGCCGACTACCCACTCCTTATCGTTGCAACCAACGAATCGCGGCTCGGAGAGCTCGAACCGATCGTTCGCAACGCCAGAACGAAGGTAGAATGCTACGCTCCCAACGATAGCGAGATCTACCTCATCGCGACGGCGTAGCTTCGCTTCCCTGGAAACGGACCCACAACAACGCGAGCACGCCAAGCACCGCATAGAGAATCGTGTGCTTGTAATTGTGCATGGGGCTATGCCCGAAGATCAGCGTAGAATGGAAGGTACCGGTCCAGCTGAGGACCGCGAGGATAAAAAAGATAACCGCGACGATTAAACCCAGAGCTTTCACGAAATAATTCCTTTCCATGCGAGGATGCTGCCGAGAAGCCCGAGCAGCAAGCAGTACCATCCGAACGGCCGGAGGTCGTTCGAACGAAAATAGCGCGTGAGGAAGGCGACGGAAAAGTATGCGGCGATGCCGGAGACGATTCCGCCGACAAGCGATTCAACCAACGCGACATGCGCACCGGCCCGAAAGAGATCGGGGATTTTTAAGAGCGAGGCAGCGAGTATTACCGGCGTCGCCAGCATAAACGAGTAGCGTGCTGCGTCAGCGTGGTCGAGATCGCAGAGCAGGCCGGTCACCATCGAGGCCCCAGAACGCGAGATCCCCGGCAGCAAGGCAAAAGATTGCCCAAGACCGACGAGCACTGCTTGAAACCACGATAAACGTTCAAGCGGGCGATCCCCACGGTGTTCCACGGCGAGTTGTCGTCGTCGTAACGCTTCGCCGAAAAACATGATGGCGCCGTTGGCGATGAGGAAGAGCGATGCAAGCAGAGCGCTGGCAAAGAGTGCACGCACCGTTTTTTCCAGGAGAAGGCCGAGTATTCCGACGGGAATCGTTCCTACGACCAGAAGCCAACCAAGGCGTTCGTGGGGATCCTCGCTGAGTCGCCCGCGAATGACGCTGCGGATCAACGCCCCGACGATCTTCCACCACTCACGGCGATAGAAGAGGATCAAGGCCAGGGCCGTTCCCAGGTGCAGGGTAACCACGAAGGGGAGAAATGTCGGGTCGCTCCGATGGATATTCGTCCAGTGAAAGAGCGCCGGGATAAGGATCGTATGCCCGAGACTCGAGACCGGAAAGAGCTCGGTCGTGCCTTGCAAGAGCGCAAGTATCAATGCCTGAAAGAGTGTCACGCGCCCCACAGTACGCCGTGCCTTTCGGCGCCGCCTTTAACGACTCGTTACATGGGGCTCGGCAGGATTGCCGGTGCTCTCGGCCAAGGCCCAACAGTGTGGAATCCGGCACGACCGACACCAACCGATCGGAGATCGAAAACGAACAGAGTCGCCGCTTCGAGCGGGTCGGCGACATGCTGCTCGTTTCATATAGTATCGGCGACGATTTTGCCCCGGAGTTTACAGAGACCTACGATATCGCGCTCGGCGGCATGGCGATGCTCACGAACGCCGAGCTTCTCAAAGATGCTCCGGTCTCCATCCAACTAGAACTGCGCGGCGACGCGACACCGGTACTCCGCCTGCGTGGCGTCGTTCGGTGGTCGCGCTTCGATTCGATGCTCCAGCGATATCGCACCGGAATTTCATTCCTCGAACTCGATGAATCGACAAAGCATCACGTGCAGCGTTATATCGACACGCTCAACCTACTGCGCGACATGGGGATGATCTAGCGAAACGGTGATCCGTCCTCGCAGGTTCGCGCGGCTTGCCGCCCTTGGGGAGGAGGGGACGCCCGGTGACGGCCTTCCCGCACCGAGCTAAAGGCATCGACCGCATCGTGCCTGCGGCGATCGTAGCGCATATTCACGGCGCGCCTCGATACGGTTGCTACGCAACCTACTCGGCGTGACAGAGCAGATAGTCCACGCAACACAGCAGCTACTCGGCGTGACAGAGCAACCTACTCGGCGAGGGAACCGCATCCGCGCTGCGCTTGCAGCGCGGATGCGGCGATCGCGGCGAGCGTCTAGCGAGCCGCGATTGACGCAGCCGCCGCTGCAAGCGCAGCGCATATTCACGGCGCGCCTCGATACGGTTGCTACGCAACCTACTCGGCGTGACAGAGCAGATAGTCCACGCAACACAGCAGCTACTCGGCGTGACAGAGTAAGCTACTCGGCGCGAGAGCGAGCGTTTCTCGCGCTACCAGGCCTGAAATTTAACCCGGAAGAGCATCGTGCCGGCGACATCACGGCAGTTCTGCGTCGCAGGCGCATACGCGGCATTCTTCGCCATCTGCAGCGCGAGAACGTCGAGCGCAGGATTGCCGCTGCTACTCCGAATGGTGGCGTTGGTGAGATGACCGCGCGCATCAACCGAAATATCGATCGTGCTCGTGCCGCTGGTTCGTTGCGCGCGCGTCGCCGGATCGATCGGCGGCGCGGTCGGTTCGGCGAGCATGCGAGGCGGCGTACTCCGGGCAAGGCACGCGAGCGCCGGGCTCGGTGAAGGGTGCGGGGAGGGCGACGGAGGAGGCGAGGCGACGTGGCGGCGAGCGGCCGCACGCGGCCCCGGCCCCGTGCGATGCGAAAGCCGCGTGACGGTCGGCGCATGGGTTTGCGGCCGAGGTGTCGGCGGCGGTGTCGGCGGCGGAGTCGGTGGAATGGGTGTTTGCCGTGCGATCGTCAGAGGCTGCACGAACGCGCGAACCGTTATGCGGGCAACGCCCGAACGCAGATCGAGGTGATGACGCGTGATGATGAGCGCCGCAAGAACGTGAAGCAGGAGCGAGATCGCGAGGGCCCACCAGAGATAGCGGTTCTCTCGACGTCGAAACATCATCGCCCGAAAAAAACGGAAAAGACGCTCACGCGAGCGTCTTTCGCCGAAGGGCTCCGATTGCCTTAGTCGGGCTGGAACTGCGCATCGAAGATATACTGCGATGCGACCGGTTTGCAGTTTACGATCTTCGGATAGTAGGTGGTATCGCGCGCGGCGCGCTTCGCCTCACGATCGATCGCGAAGTTTCCGCTCGATTGTACCAGCTTCACCGAGATCACCGCTCCGGTTGCGCTCAACGTGACCACCACGGGAACGTCGGCCGAACCAAACCCGGCATCCTGCGCCGATGACGGATAATTCGGCGCCGAGACCTGGTTGACGGTTGCATCCTTGAACGGAACAGCGCATGCCGGTGCCTGCGTCGGCGCGACGGTCGGCGACGGAGATGCCGTCCCTTGCCCCGTTGGAACGCCGCTCTCGGTTCCGGTTTTCGGGTTGTTGTTCGTGATGCTCGGCCCGCTCCCGGTGTTATGGCTCTTCACTACATTCACTTTGAGCTTCGGCTGCGTCGGCGTCTGCTTCGGCGGCGGGGTCGCCTTCGTCGGCGGCGGCGTCGGCGTCGGTGGCGGGGTCGGCGTCGGCGGCGGCGGGGTCGGCACCTTGATCGGGGCCTTTTTTGCTACCGAGACCTTATCGACTTTCGTGCTCTCGTGCGGTTTCTCGAGGTTCGGGAAGAACGGGGTCGAGAGTGCGTGCAGGAAGAGCGCCGCGATCAGTGCGATCCAGAGGTAATTGGGAACCTTCTCGCCGGTGGTTAAGAACGGCGATTTCTTTTTATCATCGGGTTGCGGTGGTTTCTGTGCGGCCATCGGTTACTGCGTCACTCCTTGCGGCGTGCCTTGTACGTGGTTGGCCAGCCCGAAATAGGTCAACCCGACCGATTTCGCCGCGTCCATAACCTGGAGGATGGTCCCGAAGTGTGCCTTCGGGTTTCCTTTGATGATCACGTCCTTCAGATGCCCGCCGACCGCGTCCTCGAGCGACTGAAAGGCGGCTTTCGCGCCCTGGATCGACATCGTGTTCGAGCCGATCTGAATTTGATTCTTGTCATCGACGATGACGACGATCTGCGACGGCGAGACTTTATCTTTATTGTACGCCGTAGGAAGCGGCGGCTCTTTCGTAACCGACGCGAGGATGATGAAGATGATGAGCAGGACCAACAGCACGTCCGTGAACGGCGTAATGTTGATCGTCGACATCACCTCTTCTTCACCACCAGAGGTTGAAACGGCCACGGATGAATCCCCCCACGCTTACGATGTAACGAAACCCACATTCTCGTCGCCCGCCATTTTGGCGGCGTCGAGGATGCGGATGATGACGCCGTAGGGCGCCTTGATATCCGAGGTCAACGAGATTTTCTTCTTGCCGCGTTTCTTAATCGTATCGTACATGACGCGGTAGATGCCTTTGGTGTCGGTCTTCGTCCCATCGACGAAGATTACACCCTTATCGTTGACCACGATCTGAATGTCATTCTTGTTCTTGGTCGCCGTGCTCTGCGAATTGCTCGAGTTCGGCAGCTGCTTTTCGAAGCCCGGTGGAGTCACCAAGGCGGCAAGAATCATGAAGATGATCAAAAGCACTAACAAGACATCGGTGAACGGCGTGATGTTGATCTCCGCCATTACCTCTTCGTCGCCGCGCGCCGAAAGTAGACTCACGTCATTCCTCCAGTGCGCTTACTTCTGCGTGGGCTGATAGAGATCCGTAGGAATCGCAGCGCCGGTATTATGGAAGTGCAGCATCTCGGCAAGCTGATTTGCCGCCACGATCATCTCTTGGTTGTAATTCTTAATCCGGGTCTTGAAGAAGTTGAAGAACACAACGGCGATGATGGCGACCACGAGGCCGCTAAACGTGGTGACGAGAGCTTCGGAGACACCTGCAGCGACGACGGCCGGGCTCGAATTACCCTTGAGCGCGATCGACTGGAACGCCTTGATGATACCGAGAACGGTGCCAGCGAGGCCGACGAACGGCGCGATAACGGCGATCGTGCCGATGATACCGAGGTTGCGCTCGAGATCGTTGAGGTGCTCCATGAGCGCGATCGAGAGTGCGTCGGTGATATCGGCGCGGTTCTTATCGCCGCGCTGCAGCCCGAAGCGAAGAATGCGCGGAAGCATCCCCTTTTGGCTGTCGCAGTACTTGATGGCACCGGCGAGGTCGTTGGCGGCAACGCGTTTGCCGATCTCTTTGAGCAGCGACTTCGTGTCGCCGTGCTGGGCGCTAAAATAGAGAAAGCGTTCGATGACGATCCAAACGACCGCAACCGAGAGCAGGAGCAGGACGATCATGTCGAACCCGCCCTGTTTCATCACACTGATAAATCCGTCAAACACGAGTTGTTCGAGCCTCCCCTTCCGGGCGTATTGAGTGAAGCAAAACCTCTGGTAGAAACGTTTCGGCGGGTCTCCCCGCCGCTCCAGGGCGGTACTTTAGCCGCCCCGGGTAAGAGTCCTGTCCTATATTAAGTAGAGCTTAGGTTAACCGCCAAGGTGTTTCAGAAAGTTCTGAATCTGCAGTACGAGCGCCGCGTTGCTCCCTGCCTTCGCGAGCGCGAGCGCTTTCTTTAACGTCGCTTTCGCACGGTCGGTAAGGTCGGCTCGGTGATAGACCACCCCGACCCCGGCCTCGCCGACGCCACGCGCAAAGAGCGCTTCGGGGTCGTTCGGGTCGATCGCAAGCGCCTTTTTCGCGTAGCTCTGGACGCGAGTGTAATCCGGCGACTTCGTCTGGATGATGACGAATGCGGCCTGCGTGTAGGCGGCCTCGCTAATCTTTGGGTCGCCCGCTGCGGCGGCCTTATCGAGTGCGGCAAGCGCCTCGACGGGCTTCATGGCCTTCGCGGCGGCAACCCCCTGCTGCAGGTAGAAGGCGCCGACAAACTGTGCACCCGGGTTTCCCGTAGGGTCGAGCGACTTTAATTCCGCCAGCATCGCATTGGCGTTCGCGCTATCACCGCTCTGCAGATACGCCTGCAGAAGGTGGCTGTCGATCGCGACTTTCGTTGCCGTCGGCGTGCTCTTCTGCGCGAAGAGAATCCCGCGTGCTTTCTGCAACGATGCGATGCTCTGCGCGTATTGCTTCATCCCGAATTCGGCGACGCCGAGCGCATAGAGCGAGTTCGGGCTCGAATCGAGCGCGTATGCTTTCTGCGCGTACGCCAACGCCCGGTCGGGGTCGGAGGCGGCCTGCTGCACCGAGACGGCAGCAAACGATTGGGCGGCGGCCTCCTTGAACGGAGCGCCGATGGTCGAGACTTTATCGAAGGCTTGCGCCGCCGAGGGGTAATCGGATGAAAAATAATCCGCGATACCGAGGTACTCTAGGGCGAGCGCATCGCCGGGATGCGCGAGGAGATAGGCGCCCGCCGCCTGTTTCGCATCGGCATACTTCCCGGCGTGAATGAGCGCATCGATATGGCCGAGCTTGCCGCCGACGACACCCTGCGCGCCCGAGCGAACGACGCTCTTCCCGAACTTGAGCGTGTAATCGTAGAACGCTTGAATCGGTTTATCTCCGCGATGTGCGGGCCGATAGGTCGAGGTTTTCGCGATCTCCAAGGCAGCTGCGATATCGCCCTTATTCGTCGTGCGAATGACCTTCATCACATGGAAGCTGCCGTCGGGGAAGACTTCGACCTGCAACACGACGAGCCCGGGGCCCGCCCACGGCGTGGTGGTCGTCCCCTGCTTGATGAGTTTTGCAGGGGTGAACTCGCTGGAATACTGCGCTCGCGCGGGGAGCGATCCCAGCGCGGCCAGAGCCGCAAAGGCGAGGGTGGCGGCGACGAGCCGAAGGCGTTTCATACGTGCTCCTATGATGGCGGTGTTGCGTTGAGCGATGCGGCGAAGCGTTTCGGGAGGCGTCGGCCTACCGCTGTGGCGACCGCCGGCATGCTTTCCATGAACGATTCAAACTCTGCAAACGTCAGCGACTGCATTCCATCGGAGACCGCTGAGGCAGGGTCGGGGTGCACTTCGACCATGATCCCTGCGGCGCCCGCCGCCACCGCAGCGAGCCCCATCGGCGCGACCAGCCCCGCGATACCCGTCCCGTGCGAGGGGTCGACGATGGTCGGCAGGTGCGTACGGCTCGCGAGAAGCGGCACGACCGAGAGGTCGAGCAGGTTGCGCGTCGAGGGGTCGAAGCTGCGGATGCCACGCTCGCAGAGGACGATCCGTTCGTTGCCGGTGAGGGCGATATATTCGGCGGCCAAAAGCCACTCGTCGACCGTCGCAGCGATACCGCGCTTCAGCAGCACCGGCTTCCCGGTCTCACCGACGGCGCGCAGAAGAGCGGTATTCTGCATGTTCCGCGCCCCGATTTGCAGCATATCGGCGCTCGCGGCGACGCGCTCGGCATCGCGCGGGTCGAGCACCTCGGTAACGACGGCGAGGCCATTGAGATCGGCGGCCTCACGCATCATCGCCAAGCCCTCGCGCCCGAGCCCTTGGAACGAATACGGCGAGGTGCGAGGCTTGTAGGCACCGCCGCGCAAGACGTTTGCGCCGGCGCGCGCCACCGCTGCGGCGGTCGCGAGAATCTGCTCGCGGCTCTCCACCGCGCAAGGGCCGGCACAGATCGCCAACTCCTCGCCACCGAAGCTTGGGCCGCCGGGGCGAAGCGAGATGATACTCTGCCGCTCGCGCGCATCGACATGCACCAAGCGAAGGTCGCGTGAGGGAGGAAGCGGGCGGCCGTTCATTCCCGCGATGCTACCACGCTGCTGCCCGATGCGGGCCGTGGAGAGGTCGCACGGGCGAGCTCGGCGATCTCGCGCGAGCTCAAGGGACGGACCCGGCCCGAGGCGAGCGAGCCTAGCTCGATCGGCCCGAAGCGAAGACGCCGCAATTCGATCACGGGGTGTCCGAGCGCGGCGAACATCTCGCGCACCTGCCGGTTCCGCCCTTCGTGAATCGTAAGATCGACGAGGCTGCGAAGCGAGGCCGAGGAGACAATCCGTAATTTAGCGCCCGCGGCACGGAAACTTGGCGTACGCACGCCGGCACGAAGCTCCTCGACCTGCTCGGGGGTGAGCTCGCCGCGAATCGTCGCGCGATAGGTTTTTTCGACGCCGAAGCGCGGGTGGAGCAGGCGGTGAATGAGGTCGCCGTCGTTGCTCAGCAACAAGAGCCCCGAGGTATCGTAATCGAGGCGACCGGCGGGAACGACGCGCGGGAGATCGCGCGGCAAAAGATCGACGATGGTGCGGCGCCCTTCGGGGTCGGAGAGGGTGGTGACGAAGCCGACTGGTTTGTTCATCGCGAGGTAGATGAGGCGTTGCGCGAGCGCCGGTTTCCCGTCGCAAAGAATGCGATCGTCGGGGGAGACGAGGCTCCCAAGTTCGCGAACGACGTGCCCGTTGACGCTGACGCGCCCGGCAAGAATGAGTTCGTCGGCGGCACGGCGCGATGCGACCCCCGCGCGCGCGAGCGCGCGGTTCAGCCGCATCTGCGCTCCGTCGCGCTTAGTACTTTCCGTTATTCTCTTCGTAACCACGGGACATCGAGAGCGCCTCTTTCGTGACCGACGCTAAGAACTCGTCGTTCGTACGCGTCTGCGCCATTTTGTCGAGGATGATCTCGGTGATATCGCCGCTGTTGAGCACGGCGGTCGCGCGGCGAAGCATCCAGATCTTGCGCATCTCTTCGTTGGAGAGCAAGAGCTCTTCGTGACGCGTTCCCGAGCGTTTAATGTCGACGGCGGGGAAGACGCGCGATTCGGCGAGTTTGCGAGTGAGGTTGAGTTCCATGTTCCCGGTGCCTTTGAACTCTTCAAAGATGATGTCGTCCATCTTCGAGCCGGTCTCGATGAGCGCAGTCGCGATAATCGTCAACGATCCGCCTTCTTCTATTTTGCGCGCCGCGCCGAAAAAGCGCTTCGGCTTATGCAACGAAGCGGTGTCGAGACCGCCCGAGAGCGTCCGTCCGGAATTCGGCACCACTTGGTTGTACGCACGAGCGAGGCGGGTGATGGAATCGAGCAAGATAACGACGTCTTTCCCCATCTCGACGAGGCGTTTGGCGCGCTCCATCGTGAGTTCGGCGACGGCGGTGTGGTTCTCCGGATGCTCGTCGAAGGTCGAAGCGACGACCTCGCCGTCGATCGTCCGTTGCATGTCGGTGACTTCTTCGGGGCGCTCGTCAACGAGGAGCGCGATGATGTGTGCTTCGGGGTGGTTGATCGAGATCGAATTCGCGATATTCTTCAGCAGCGTCGTCTTGCCGGCTTTCGGAGGCGAAACGATCAGCGCACGCTGCCCTTTGCCGATCGGGCAGAAAAGATCGATGACGCGCGTTGAAAGCTGCGTCGCGCGAACCTCGAGTTTGAAACGCTCGTTAGGATAGATCGGCGTGCCCTTTTCGAAGAGTTTCCGCACGCCCATTTTTTCGATATCGATCTCGTTGACGCGGTCGACGCGCAAAAGCCCGAAATATTTCTCGCCCTCTTTTGGGCGGCGGACCGTCGCGTCGACACGATCGCCGCGCCGCAGGTCGGCACGCCGGATCTGCGCTTGGCTTACGTATACATCTTCGTTGCCGATCACGTAACCGGCACGTCGCAGAAAGCCGTAGCCCTCCGGAAGGATATCAAGGATTCCACTCGCGCTTTCGATGCCCGAGCGCGCTTGCTGCGCGGCGAGAATCTGCAGGACGATCTCGTCCTTCTTCACCTTCGCCGGGGTTGGTATCTCGATCGAAAACTCTTTGGCTACTTCGACGAGTTCGCTTTTGCTTTTCTCCTCGAGTTGCGCCGCGGTCAGCAGCGATGGTGCCTGCGCCTCGTTCTGCGCGAACGCCTCCGCTTGCGGAAAGCCGGCGTTATTATGACGGCGCCGCGAACGGCGGCGGCGGCCGCCGCCGCTGGGTGGGCGACCATTTTCATTGGGGCGATGATCGAGTTGCAGGGGAGACTCACTCTCGCAGCGTCCGCACGCATTCACCAGCGACTTCATCGGGCTACGCCGCGATGGTGGGTGAGTGCAAGCGGGAGGGAATAGATTGCGCCGGACGAGTCGGTAGCGACTCGGCGGCACCACAGAGGTTATAGCACGAGGTACTAGCCCCCTTCAAGCACTCGCCCTAAAAGCAGCGAAGATCGACCGCTTTCTTCGGTTAGGAGCATGTTGGCGCACCGCCCATGCGTTGAGTGCGAGCCATTTAGGCCGAGTTCGAGAAACGAGGAATAGCAGCGTCTATTGAAGCGGCGAACGGCGACAACATCGGCTAAAAGGCCGCAGCCGTTCGGCCATGGGTTGAAGGCGCGGGCGCTACTCCGATAGGCTCCTAGGCGGCGATGCGCAAAAGCTCGGCTCGAGCGAGTTCCCTGAGATCGTCGGCCTCGCCGCTCGCAAGAGCGAGATTCGGCAGCGCCCGCAGGGAACAGACGAGGTGGATGTATGGCCGGTGGAGGCTGGGGGGCAGCGCTCGGTGTCCGCGAAGATCGTCGAGCAAATCGAGATCGGGAACCACGATCGTACCGGCATCTCGGCCGAATCTACGTAACGCAGTTACGAGTGCATGGAGCGCCTGGTAGGACGCGGTGCGATCCGCCCACTCTTCCGGCGCGGCGATGGAGAATGGAACGCGCAGTAACTGTGCGCTCCGACCGCGCCGGATGCGAGCGATGAGGACGGCGTTGCCCGTCGCCGCGACGGCGTAGCCGTATTCGACCAGGACTCGACGGAGTGACGTATTACGCATGCATGGACCTCTCGCCTAGCATACGTCGAACATACGTTCGCAGTCAAGCGGGGGTTGCGAGTCTCGCGATCGCTTCTTGATAGATCTCGATGCAGCGGAGGGCGAGGGCGCGCGCATCGAACCGGCGCGCGACGGCGAGCATCTCGTCGCGCGTGGCGACCATCGGTGAGGCGGCCTCCATCGCACGAGCGAAGCTTCGTGCGTCGGGGGTGAGGAAACGCGCGCACCCGCCGAGTACGTCGCGGTTCTGCGGGGAGTCGGCGGCGAGTACCGGCAACCCGGCGGCGAGCGCTTCAACCTGGACGAGCCCCTGCGTCTCGGTCAGGCTCGGAAACAGAAAGGCATCGGCACTCGCGTAAAAATCGGGGAGCGATTGGCGTGGGAGAGCGCCGAGAAATCGGACTCGGTCGCCGAGGGATCGCTCCCGAACGAGCGCCTCGAGGGCCTCGCGTTCGGGGCCATCGCCGATAAACGCAAGGCGCAGATGCGGCGAGTGCGTCTCTGCAAGCGCCTCGACCAAAACGTTGAGGTTCTTCTCTAGTGCCAAGCGGCCGACCGCGAGGTAGAGCAGGTCGCCCGAGCCTGCGCCCATTCTTTCGCGAAGATCCTCTCGGCGACGACCGCGTGCGAAGCAATCCACATCGATACCGCTCGGCAGCACCTCGATACGCCCATCGACGCCGAGCTCGCGTAATCGACGCTCCATCGCGACGGTCGGAACGATGACGGCGGCGACGGCATTGGCAAACCGACGCGTCAACTCCGAGGCGGCGAAGCGCGTTGCGCGCGCCTCGAAGGGGACGTAGTGTGCGTACGCCTCGAGTTGCGTGTGATAGGTGTAAACGGTCGGGTGACCGTAGCGGCGAGCGTAACGCAAACCCATCCATCCGGTGACGAACGGCGAATGGAGATGGAGCACGTCGAGTTGCGCGACCCGGTGGGCGATCTCGCTCCGCCGCAAGACCGGCACCGTAAGCCGATAATCGCTCTGCGTCGGTAGCGGCAGCGAGGGTATGCGAACGACGCCGGCGTCGTAACGTGCCTCCGGGTGGCGCGGCGTAAAGATCGTCACCTCGTGTCCCAAATCGGTGAGGAACGCGCGCAGCGTATCGACGGCGGTCACGACCCCGTTAACCACCGGATGATAGACCTCGGTAAAGAGCCCGACCCTCAACATCGCAGGACTCCGATTCAACCCGGCCTACCCTGGGCCTTTATGGGCGAAACAGAAGGCGACTCCTTCAGAAAGTCGACTTTTAGCATAGGAGCACCGCGGAACGGGCGTGGTATAGTCCGCCCGGTCGACGGCCACTTTGCCCGACCCGGCCGCCTTGCGGCCCATCCGAGCGGAACCACTGCTACCCAGCAATCGATACACGTGCAGTGATCCGCCCCGATCCTTGGCGTTTCCCCTCCATGGTCTCGAGGGATCCGTCAACCACCACTCCATAAACGACCGGCGCACTTGCTCGCCACCGCCGCACCACCCGTGTGCGACACCGTGCCTGTAAGACGCCAGCACGCGAAAGGAACGCGGTTGATAGGACGTAGGCCCATGCGCCGACTCCACCTGGTTTTCGTAGGCTTGCTTGGTGCAGGCATCGCCCTAGGGGCTTCCTTTGTCGTGCCGACCACGGTCGTTCGCGCGGCAGAGCCGACCAAGTATTCCGTCGTTTTCCAAGACGGTTCGCGCACTACCCCATACGAGACAACGGCGGTGAGCGTCGGGCAATTTCTCCTCGAGCGCGGCATTCACGTCGCGCCCGGTGACGAAGTGGTGCCGGCGCCCGCGGCTCCGTTAAGTAATGGCGCGACGATCGTGTATCGACGTGCGATTCACATAACGTTTTTGGACGGCGCTTCCGTAAAGAACGTAGCGACGACCGCCGGCGATGTCGGTTCGTTCTTATCGATGCAAGGCGTAAAGATCGGAAAATTCGATAAAGTATTTCCCTCGCTGGGCACCGTCCTTCACAACGGATCGCGCGTTCGGCTCTTTCATATCATTGCCTGGGATCGCAGCGTCTTGGCACCCGTTCGCGAAAGATCGATCCATCGGCTCGATACCCATATGCCCGTCGGCGCGCGCAAGATCGTCGCGCTGGGATCGTTGGGCGAGCGCCGCATCGACTATCGTTACTTCAAATATCCAAACGGCATCGTGCGTCGCATAGCGCTCTCATCGACGGTCGTACGCCCTGCACACCCCCGCATTATCCTCGACGGTGTCGGCGATATCGGCGCGTTCTCGAATTTTACCGCGCGTAGTATCGGGCGCATGCAGCTGCGCGCCGTCCATGCCATCAGCATGGTCGCCACCGCATACACGCCCTGGTGTGCCGGTTGCAGCGGCATTACCGCTACGGGCGAACGCGCCGGGCACGGCATCGTCGCCGTGGATCCACGCGTCATTCCGTTGGGAACCAAGCTCTATATTCCGGGATACGGCTATGCCGTCGCCGGCGATACGGGGGGTGCGATCGTCGGCCATCGCATCGATCTCGGTTTTGATTCGCAGCGTGCGGCGATGAATTTTGGGCGCCGGAAGATCGTCGTCTTCGCCATCAAAGGGTGAGCGCACGGGGTCAACTCAACGCAGCGGGGTTACGCCCGAAGAAGCGTTTCGGACAAAATTTTCTGCTCGACGAAAGACTCTGCATCAAAATTGCAGATCTCACGCTCTGCGCAGCGCCCGAATATATCGTTGAGATCGGGCCCGGCACGGGGGCGCTCACTGCAGCGCTCGCGCGCGGCGCTTCGCAGGTTCGCGCCTTGGAGATCGATCGCGATTTAGTCACGCTGCTGCGAGAACGGAACGATCTTTCATCGGTCGATATCCTCGAAGCCGACGCGCTGACCTATGCTTGGCCGGAACGCCGTTTCGAACGCTGGCACGTCGCCGGCAATCTGCCGTATAATATCGCGACGCCGCTGTTGGTAACGCTCGCACAACTGCCCCGCGGGCCGGAGCGAATCGTGGCAATGATTCAGAAGGATGTCGCCGACCGATTGCTTGCCGCGCCGGGCACTGCTTCGTACGGTAGCCTTACCATTGCCGTGAGCAATCCGATGAAAATCGAGCGCGCGTTCACGCTCGGGCCCGGCGCATTTTACCCGCGGCCGAAAGTCGATTCGACGGTGATCGTATTGAACCGGCGCCCGCGCCCGCTGGTCGAGCCGATCGACCCGGCCCTCTTTGAGAAGGTCGTCCGCGGATCGTTCGCGTATCGCCGAAAGACCTTAGCAAACTCGCTCTCGCGTGCGCTCTCCGTCGAGCGAGCCGAGATACTTATCGCCATGCAAGCGGCTGGAATCGACGAAGATGAACGCGGAGAACGGCTCGACATCGACAGTTTCGCCCGGTTGGCCGACGCGTTGGCCGGAAGGGGCCTTTAAAGGCTCCGCGGTAGCGCTGTTGGTCTTCGGACTCATCGGCTTGGCCGTGGCGTGTGCGCTTCTCTCGCTGCTTCTCTATATCGCGCTCGACCCATCGATCCTCGGCATCCTCGCCCGATCTCCGAAAAATCTACCGGTCACCGCGGTGCTCGTCATTCAGCTCGCCTTCGAACTGCCGCCGATCTTCGTACTGATGGCGATGCTTCCGCGCGTCGCGCTTTATTCGTGGGAAGAGCTTGGGTTGCGGCTCCCTACCGCCAACGCCCTACTCTACGTCCTCGTCGGTTTTGCGGCCGCAATCGTCGTGGGCGACGGCGGTGCCTTCGTGGTCGGGAAACTATCTCACCATCCCCATCACATGCAAGACGTCGCAAAGATGTTCGAGAGTATCCAACATCCGCCGGTTCTCGCCGCGTTCGTCCTCTACGGCGTCGTCGTCGCACCGATCGCCGAAGAGCTGATCTTCCGGGGCTTTCTTTTCAACCTTGGTTTACGTTACGGAAATTTCTGGGTCGGGGCGATATTCAGCTCGGTGCTCTTCGGAGCTGCACACGGCGACCTCGAACTCTTTCTCCCGCTCTCGCTTGTCGGCTTCGTTCTCGCGACGATCTATTACCGTTCCAAGAACCTCATCGTCTCGATGCTCACGCATGCATCGTTTAACGCGATAGCGTTTTACGGGCTCGCTTCGCTTAGGGCGCACTGAGCGCACCGAGGCGCAGCAAGGCATCGAACACCTGCTCCGGCGCGATGCGATCGGTGCCTGCAAGCTCGATGCGGTGTTCCAGCGTCGCCGGTAGCGTCGTCGAGGCGGGGCGCAAGTGAAATCCGCGCGCGATGGGGCGCGCGCCGACGAGGTGGAGCGCGAGCGGGTTGGGCTCGTCGTACCAGGTCGGATAATGCGCGAACCACAGGCCGACCAACGGAATCCCTCCGCGCGCAGCGACCGCGTGCAACGGCCCAGCCGGCACGCCCACGAACGCCTCTGTGCGCGCCAGTAACGCGAGGAATACCTGTGCGAACGGAGCGCCGAGTTCGGCAACGATCGAACGCAAGGGAATCGTCGGGCAGGTCGTCGAGTGGGCCTCCTCGCGCTCGCCGAGTGCATCGAGCGTGACGATCCGCACGTGCGGTACACGAGCGCGGAGGAGATCGACGAAGGCTCGCGCGTCGGCATCGGGCCATGCCTTTGCGGGCTCGGTGTGCCCGCTGGTTGCCAGGACGAGAACGCGCTCGTGCGACGCGACGTAACGTGCCAAAAGCTCGTCGAAACGTGCCTGAATCGCCGGCGATGCGATGAAACTCAGCGTCTGGCGAAGAGGTCGCGCGAGATCGAACTGCGCGAGGCGGCGCTCCGGCACCAAAAGCCGCGCGAGCGCGCGCGCTTTGGTGTGGTAAGGAAACGCCGATCGACCTTCGGGTTCGGGATAATCGGTATAGAGCAACGCAGTGGGAGCGAATGCGGAAAATGCCTCCGGCAACGAGCCCGGCAACGCGACGGTTTCGCAACGTCCGCGCAACCGTTTCCAATTGAGGCCGAGGTGCCGCGCTCCCTCGCGCGCACCGTCGCCGATCTCGCGAATCCCCGACGGCAACGCAACGACCGGCCGTTCCCCGGCAAAGAGGGCGCTATAATCATCGCCGATGCGAAAGATCGCGTAGGCGTTCTCCGGCGACAACAGCCCGGCAAGCGCACCGAAATGCACCCAGTCGCCGAATCCGTGCGGCCAATAGATCGCAATCCGTTCGCCACGCAGGTGCGCAAACGCGCCCCCGCGTTCGTCGTAGACCGGGAGCTTCGTGCGGGGAAGCCCCGATGCGATCGCCGGATGGCGTGCTACGAGCCTAGCGAGCATCCAGTAATGCCGCGAGGCGCCCGCGAATCGTCGCAATGAATCGTTCGGTCGAAAAGCGCGCCGCGTGCGCGCGCAACTTCGCGCTCTCGAACCGTGCCGGATCGAAGGCACGCATCGCAGCGGCGAGATCGTTGGGGTCGGGGCGATCGAAGAAATCGCCGGTCATCCCTTCGACGATACTTTCGGTTGCGCCACCGGCGCGAAATGCGATACTCGGCACGCCACTCGCAGCCGCCTCCAAAGGCATCAAGCCGAAATCTTCGACTCCCGGTACCACGACGGCGCGCGCCCGTGCAAGTTCATCGGCGATTTCATCGTCACGGCGCTCCCCGAGAAAGAGCACCGGCGCTCCCTGCGCGCGCCGTTCGAGCGATGAGCGCATGGGGCCGTCACCGACGATACGCAGCGGCATCCCCGCGATGCGGGCGGCGTCGATCGCCAGATCGACACGCTTGTAGGGCAATAGCCGCGCGACGACCAGAAAGGCCGCCCCCGGTTCGCGAGGTTGCGAGAAACGCTGCGTATCGACCGGGGGGTGCAGCACCTCGAGTCGACGGCCGTAATATTGCCATGCGCGCTGTGCCGTCGTTGCGGAGTTTGCCAGCATTTCGGTGGGACGTTGCGCCGCCTGAAGATCCCAGCGTACTAATTTTGCCACCAACGGACGCGCGAGCGCGCCGACCCCGAGCCCCCCTACATACGCATCGTAATCGAAAAGAAAGCGGCTGACCGAATGGAGGTAACAGAGATGCACGCAACCCGTCGGCACGCGTACGCCTTTCGCCCAGGCCGACGAAGAACTGAGAATCGCGTCGTACCCTGAAAAATCGAAGCGTTCGAACGCATTTGGGTAGAACGGCGCATACCAACGAAAGCGCTTCCGAATTCCCGGCATTCCGGCAAGCCACGAGCTATGAATCCTGCGTCCGGCGAACCAATCGCCGGTTTTTCGCTCGTCGTAGAAGGCGGTGTAGATCGGGGCCTCGGGGAACGCTGCAGCGAGCGTTGCGAAAACACGCTCCGCTCCGCCGCGTTGATTGAGATAGTCGTGGACGAGCGCGAGCTTCAGGAGCCGCTTCCGTCGCTTCCCTGCACGACGGCGATGGTTGGGTGGACGAGATATCGCTTTGCGACGCGCGCGAGGTCTGCAGGGGTTACGTTCGCGATTGCAGCGATCGTTTGCGCAACCGGGTCACCCTTGCCACCGGCCTCGCGATAGATGCGCAGCAAACGCAAACGTGCGCGCGGGTCGCTCTCCCGGCGCGCAAAATCACCGACCGCCTGCGCTTTCAAGCGGTCGATATTCCCGTGGAGTTTTCCGGCACCGATCATCTGCGAGAGCGCGAGCGCCCCGCCGATGAGTTGGTCGGGGCGGCCGACCGCGCCCGAGGCATAGAGCAATAATTGTGGGCGGCCGCCGAGCGTGCGATAGCGGGCACCGTACGAACGGTTGAGATAGAAGGCATCGAGCCCTTTTGGCAACCCCGCCGTCTCGGCGAGTATGCGTTTCATCAGCGTCGCCTCCACCAGCATCGCCGGGAAATCCGCCGAGGTCGGGCGCGGCGCGAGGAAGGACGCCACGATCATCGTCGAGAGCGTCGGGCGAGTGGTGCGTAAGATCAGCGTCGATGCATCGAGTACGAGCGGAGGCGAGTTCACATCGGGCGATCTGCCGCCCGGTAAGGCGGCTGCTACCCGCGCGAGCGATGCGTCGATCCCCGGTGCTTTTTTACCGACGATCGTGCTCGCGAGATCGCCCCGACGATAGTTCCACAGATAGAACGAACGGGCTTGCGCGATCGAAAGGTGCTGCACTGAAAACGGCGTCCCGTCTCGCGGCATCGCAAGATTGCCGGAGCGCGCGAGCGCCCGTCGCAACATCTCCGTCGCAAGCTCCCAGTTATTTTGCTGGCGCTCGGCGATGCGTGCGAGCAGTGCCTTGCGCGCTGCAGTAACCGCGCTCAGCGAGAAATCCGGCGCGTTCATCGCCGTCGCTAAGAGATCGACGAGCGTCGGCATCGCTTCGGGGAGTCCGGCAAGCTCTATTGCGACGCGGTCGTCGTGCACGTGGATGCTCAGATCGCCGCCCTCGGAGCGTATCGCTTCTTCTAACGGCAGCGAGATGGCGCCCACCTCGACCGGCGTCTGCGCGAGCAAGTGTGCGTCGAGTGCCGCAACGCCGTTCTCGCTCTCGCGTTGGCGATCGAGGCCGGCGCGGAGATCGATCTGCAAAAACGTCACCGGGTTCATCGGTAACGCATCGGTGGCGGCGTTTTCGGCACGCACCTGCAGCGGTGAGAGCAGCGCCGATGCGCCGAGCGCGAGGGCGAGGGCGAACGTAGCGAGCCGTTTCATCAGACGCTCTTTTCTGCCACAGCGGCCATGAGGATCGTGGTCGGATGTTCCAGATAGCGTCGCACCACGGCCGCCACACCCTCAGGTGTAAGACGCGCGATACTGCGCGCATACTCCCCGCCGGGCAGGCCGGGGGCGTACGCCGCATCGCCCGCCGCCGCATACCAACCCAAATTGTCGGCGAGGCCTTGCGGCACATCGATCGACGATGCGATATGAAACTGAAATGCGCGCAGTAAACGATCGAAACGCCGCTGCGAGAGCGGGCTCCGTAGTCGTGCTACATCGGCGAGCAATGCGCTCTCCATCTTTTTGGGATCTTTCCCGACGCCGAAAATCGTGAAGACGCCAGCTCCCTGCAACGTCACGAACCGCGCGACGGCGACACCCCCGGAAGGGAGCGGGAGCGCGCGACCGAGTTTTCCGTCGAGTAAGGCGGAAGCGATAAAATCGAGCGCCGTCGCATCGTCGCGCGAGGAGATCGGCGGGCCCGCAAACCCGATGGCGATCGCCGGGCTCGAACCTTGGACGGCATGCGTTGCCGCACGATCGACCGGCGACGATGCGATGGGGGCGTCATTCCCCGAACGCCCGACTGCAACGATTCGGCTCAGGAGCGACTCGTCAACCGCCCCTGCGAAAGAAAAGCTCGCATTACCCGGCCGAAAGGCGCGCTCGGCATAGCGTTGCACTTGTTTGAGGTGGATCGCATCGAGCGAAGAGGCCGAGTTTGGATAGACGGGCGCATGCATGGGGCCGTTCGAGAAGAGCGCAGCGAAGAGCCGGCTCTGCAACTCGTTCTCGATATTAAAGCGCTCCTCGACCGCACGCACGCTCGTTTCGTGGCGCGCCTCGTCGAGTGATTTCGCGTCGATGGTTCCGGTAAAATATGCTTCGGCGAGCGCACGAACCGTCGCCGGGGCCTCCGCTTTAGGCACCACGATGCTGATTCCCAAGAGGTTCGGCGATGGTTCGATCTCGATGCTCCCGCCGACATTTTCGACGATCTCGCGAAGCGAGGCTCCGCCGATGATCGGGGCATCGGCGAGGGCATGCGCGGCGAGATCGGCGATGCCGGGGCGATCGAACGAGTAGCCGCTCGCCGGGACGTGGAGCCAGAGCCCGATCGCCGCGGTCGGCGCCCCCGGATCGGCGGCGAGCGAGTAGCCGGCGCCGCTGCTCAATCGACCGAATGCTTGGGCCGGCTCTGCATTCGCCGAAACGCAGGCCAACGTCGGTATGAGAACGGCGAACGCCAGGAACGTGCGGGCGAAACGCTTCACGCCGGCTCCGGCGAAATCGTCGGCGGCAGGCGATGTGTATCGCCGCGATCGGCGGGAAGGCCGACCGAGCGATCCGGCGGAGGCGGAGCCTCCGGTGCTTCCTCGGTCGAATTTCGGTCGTACGGGCGGCCTTCTACGATGGCGATAACTTCATCTGCTTCGACCGTTTCATGTTCCAGCAGCGAGGCGACCATACGCTCGACCTTATCCCAGTTCGCGGTAAGCAATTGGCGCCCGCGTTCGTAACAGGTCTCGACGATGCGCCGCACCTCGGAATCGATTTTGCTGGCAACCTCTTCGGAGTAATTTCGCTCCTCGCCGAAATCGCGCCCGAGAAAAACCTGGTGCGCGCCGCGTCCGTATTGTATCGGGCCGAGATCGCTCATGCCGTATTGTGTGACCATGCGTCGCGCCAGTTGGGTCGCTTTTTCGAAATCGTTGCTCGCCCCGGTGGTGACGTCACCGAACTGAATCTCTTCGGCGAGCCGCCCACCCAACGCCATCGTGATATCGGAGAGCAATTCTTCACGGGTAACGCTATGGCGGTCGTCTTCGGGAAGCGACCAGGTGATGCCGAGCGCCATGCCACGCGGGATGATCGTCACCTTATGAATGGGATCGGATTTATCGAGCATCGCGCCGAGAATCGCGTGCCCCGATTCGTGGTAGGCGGTGTTCTCTTTTTCTTTCTGTGACATCACCATCGATTTGCGTTCCGGCCCGACCATCACGCGGTCGATCGCTTCGTCGCAGTCGGACATCTCGATGACGTTCTTGTTACGACGCGCCGCGAGGAGCGCCGCCTCGTTGAGAAGATTCTCTAAATCGGCGCCCGAGAACCCCGGGGTCCGCTTGGCCAGCGTGTCGAGTTGCACTTCGCGCGCGAGCGGTTTGTTGCGCGCGTGTACGGCGAGTATTTTTTGCCGCCCTTTGAGATCGGCCCGGTCGACGACGATCTGCCGGTCGAAACGCCCGGGTCGCAGCAACGCCGGGTCGAGTACGTCGGGGCGATTGGTAGCAGCGATGAGAATGACGCCGGTATTCTGGTCGAAGCCATCCATCTCGACCAACAACTGATTGAGCGTCTGCTCGCGCTCGTCATGCCCGCCGCCGAGCCCCGCACCACGCTGGCGGCCTACCGCGTCGATTTCGTCGATAAAGATGATGCACGGGGCAGATTTTTTCGCCTGTTCGAAGAGGTCGCGAACCCGCGATGCGCCGACGCCGACGAACATCTCGACGAAATCCGAACCGGAGATCGAGAAAAACGGAACGCCGGCCTCACCGGCAACCGCTCGTGCAAGCAACGTCTTGCCGGAGCCCGGCGGCCCTAAAAGCAGGACGCCTTTAGGAATGCGGGCACCGAGCGATTGATATTTTTTCGGGAATTTTAGAAAATCGACGATCTCGCCGAGTTCGACCTTTGCTTCTTCTACGCCGGCAACATCTTCAAACGTCACCTTGGCGCGGTTCTCCGAGAGCATCTTCGCGCGCGAGCGCCCGAAGTTCATCGCTTGGCTACCGCCGCTCTGCGCTTGCCGGAAGATGAAAATCATCAGCACGACTAAGGCTAACATCGGCAAAAGCGAACCCAATCCGTTGAGGAACGAGGTATTCGGCGGGTTCTCGAAGCCCCACTTCCCGCTCTTGATATGCGCCTGGAGCTGGGCGACGAAGGCACTATCTTTATTGGGAATCGTAACCGTGTAGTTTTTCCCTGCCGTGGTTTTACCCGAGCCCTGGAGGCCGATGGCGTGGAACGATTCGATCTTCCCCGCGTCGAGCTGGGCGATAAACGAACCGTAATCGAGCGGACGAACCGTTACCGGTGCGCTCACAAACCGATTGACGATCAGCAGGACGATGACGACGGCGGCGATAACGAAAAGCAGTTGGCGAAGGATTTTCAAGATGGTACGATCTCACTAATTCTCGGGAGCAAACGACTCCGGCTTGAGGCGCGCGATGATGGGCAGATTCCGATAGAGTTCCCGATAGTCGAGGCCGTAACCTACGACGAAGGCGTTGGGGCACCGTAGGCCGACGTAGTCGAGCCGGACGTCCACCAGACGGCGCTCGGGTTTCTCTAAGAGTGCAGCGGTGCGAAGCCTTGCCGGGCCCCGTTGAACGAGCAGTTCGCGCAGATACTGCATCGTTAGGCCGTTATCCACGATATCGTCCACCAGCAGCACGTTCCGCCCGCGAATCGAGCCTGCGAGGTCCCGGCGCAGCTGCACCTCCCCACTCGATCGCGTTGCATTCCCGTAACTTGAAGCCCATATCGTCTCAACGCTCAGATCGCTCGGTCCGTTCGGTTGCTGCACGATCGCGCGAACCAAATCGGTGAAAACGAAGAGCGCCCCTTTTAACACCCCGACCACGAATATTGGTTCCCCGGAGAAGTCGCGCGCTATCGCCGCAGCCATCTCCTCGATTGCCGCCGCAATGCGACTTTCGTCGAAAAGCACTTCGGCGATCGATTCGCGATAGCCGTTCATTCCGTCACCGGCACGCCGTCGCGTAGGAGGACATGCGCGCCGCCACCGAGCGCGTAGCGGCCGCTTCCACCCGCTTCAATCGCCGCGAGCAAGGCTTCGACCCGCCCGAACTCGCTCGCTTCGCGACCGTAGCGCCGAGCGAGGGCGCCCGCGAGCCAGCGCCGCGCAGCCCTGCGGTCGGCATCTTCGTCATCGGCTGCATTGCCGGCGATGGCGGCGGCGCGTGCGACCGCCCGGTCGAGCCCCGGGAATTGCGGCCGCAAAGCGTCGAGCGCGGCGCGCACGGCGTTGCGCCGTACGTCGAGTGAGGCGTTGCTCGGGTCGACGGCGTAGGGCAACGCTCGCGCGTGGCAGTACTCCTGCAGCGCCTCTCCGTCGATTGCCAGCAGCGGCCGCACGAGCTCCACCCCCTCGGCGAGCGACCTCCGCGCGCGCATGCCGCCGAGGCCGCGTTCGCCCGCGCCGCGGAAGAGTGCGAGCAAGACGCTCTCCGTTTGGTCCTGTGCATGATGCGCCGTCACCACGCCGTCGTTTCCCCATGCGCGTGCGTGTTCGGCGAGCGCGCTGTACCGACGCTCCCGCAAGGTCGCTTCATCTGCGTTACCGGGATCGATCGCGAGCGTGTCGACCGGGAGCCCCACGGTCGCACCGATGCGTAATACCACGCATTCGTCTTGCCATGCAGAACGGCGCAGCGCGTGGTGAACGTAGACGACTCGCAAATCGAGATCCAAATGTTGGGAGAGCGACGATAACACGCCGACGAGCGCCACCGAATCGGCACCGCCGCTGCACGCGAGGCTCAGCTTCCGGCCGAATAGCAGCGAGCGTTCGCGCAACACGGCGGCTTCAAGCTCGCGCTCGGGATGCGCGCCCCTCATCGGCGGGCGAGCTCGCGCTCCGTCTCGCGAGCGCTCTCGCGCTTGACGAGATCTGCCCGTTTATCCCACATTTTTTTCCCTCGCGCGAGCCCCAATTCGATCTTCACTTTGCCCCGCGTGAAATAGAGACGTAACGGGATGAGCGTGAGCCCCTTCTCTTCAAGCGCAGATTTTAGGCGTGCAATTTGCTCGCGATGAACCAACAATTTGCGAGGGCGTTTGGGATCGACGTTGGAGAATGTCCCTTCCCGATAGGACGGAACGTGCATGCTCAAAAGCCAGAGTTCCCCATCGCGAATGCGCGCGTAGCTCTCGGCGATGCTCGCACCGCCGGCACGTATCGATTTTACCTCGGTGCCGGTGAGCGCGATACCGGCTTCGAGCGATTCAAGGATTGCATAATCGTGGCGCGCCCGTCGATTATCGATACTCGGCGTGCGCGCGCTGCGGCTCTCCTGCACTTGGGCGAGCCGCTGCTGCTTCATCTTCGCCATGTCAGCGGACCGACACGTTCGAATTGGGGTTCCGGCGATCCTCGACCGCTTCGAGCGCCCCGCGCGAGACGAATCGCGCCGTGCCCTCAAGCAACGTCTGCCCGGCTCTATCGCTGACGCGCCCTTCCAGCGAGAGGACGTTCCGGCGTTGGCCCGTCACACGGCCGAAGACCAGCAGCGGTTCGTCGAGCGGCACGGGCTTGCGAAAACGTGCATCGAGCGATGCCGTAACACCACGATGCCCGGCAGCTCCCGCAGCGTGCGCCATCACCTCGTCGAGCAACGCGATGGCGATGCCGCCATGCGCGATGCCTTTCCAACCTTGAAACTCCGGGCGCAACCGCACGTGCGCGACCACGCCGTCCCCGCTGCGCTCGAATCGCATCTGCAAACCGATCGCGTTCTCGGGCCCGCATGCAAAACAACCTCCGTCATCGACGGGCACGCCCTTCAACGCCCCGAACCCAATCGCATTGCAAGATATCCCGGCAAACCGGCGGCACGAATTTTCGCCTGCGTGGCGCCGATGTCGTATTCGAATCGCACCCATTCGACCTCTTTGCGAAGATCGTCATAGATCGCAAGCGAGCCCTCCGGGTTGAGATCGCGCGGCTGCCCGATGCTCCCAACGTCGACGATATATCGGTTACCGCCGGCGATATCGAGCCGATGGGTTCCACCATGCTGCACGTGCGCGTGCCCGTACGCACCCTCGGCGTCGAGACTCCACAATTCGGGGATGTGGGTGTGGCCGATGAAGACGATCGGGGCATCGGTTGCAGCAAACGCCGTAGCCGCTTCGCGCACATCGAGGATATATTCGAAGTAATCGACCGGGGCACCGTGCACGAATAACATCTCCGGAAGCCGTAATTCGTAGGCGAGCGTATCGATCCAGGCGCGATGAGTCGGGTCGAGGACGTCGCGCGTCCATGCCACCGCAGCACGCGCCGCGTCATTAAAACGCTCTACTCCAAAGCCATTGAGCACCGCCAGATCGTGGTTGCCGATAACGACGTACTTCGCGCGCTCGCGTACTCGTGCGATACATTCGTTGGGGTTCGGGCCGTACCCGATGATATCGCCGAGACAGACGACGGTATCTTCGGGTGCGATATAGGAGAACGCAGCATCGAGCGCTTCGATGTTCGAGTGGATATCGGAGATAAATGCGTATCTCATGCCGTTACCCGGCTGCAAACGGCGCGAAGCTCGGCCGCAAAGCGCGCCTGTGCGGCTTCGTCGCCGACCGAGACGCGCACGCAACGATCGAGTGGCGCGAGCCCGGGTTTGCGCGTCCAAACGCCGCGCTGGAGCAGGGCTTCAAGAAGTTCGTCGGCACGCTCGCGCGACGAGCAATCGAAGCAGACGAAATTGGTCGCCGACGGCAGCGTCGGCAGGCCGAGTTCTCGCCCGAGCGCGGCGTAGGCGGCACGTCCACGCACGGTGCGATCGAGAACGTCGCGCGCGAAAGCCTCGTCGCCGAGTGCGGCGAGCGCACCGACCTGCGCGTTGCGGTTAACGCCATACTGCAAGCGGACCTTCAGCATCGGCATTAAGAGTGTTTGCGGCGCGACGGCGTAGCCGATCCGCGCCCCGGCCATCCCGTAGAGTTTCGAGAAGGTGCGCGCACGCACGATCCCGGGTAACGGGCGCGGTTCGAGTCCAGCCGCCGGTTCGGCGAACTCCGCATAGGCTTCATCGAGTAACAGGAGCGTTCGCTCCGGCAGCGTCGCTCGCAAGCGCGCGATCGCTTCGGCATCGGCGAACGAACCGCTGGGGTTATCGGGGTTGGCCAGGTAGCAAATCGCCGCGTTGCACCGCTGCGCTGCAGCGGCGAGCGCTCCGAGATCGATCGTACCGTCCTCTCGGTAGGCGACGCTTTCGAGACGGCCGCCATAACCGACCACGTGATAGGCAAAGGTGGGATAGGTTCCCGCAGCGGTCACCGCCGCCTCGCCCGAAGCGAGATAGCAGCGCGCGACCAGCCCGAGCAGCTCGTCGATTCCGCTGGTGACGAGGATCTCGTCGAGCGAGGCGCGCCAGCGTTCGGCGAGCGCTTCGCGCAAGGCATGGGAATCCGGGTCGCCATACCAGGCGAGATGCGGCAATTCCGCGCTCATCGCCGCGATAGCATGCGGTGACGGGCCAAAGGCGCTCTCGTTTGCACCGAGACGCAGTAACCCTTCGAGCCCTCGCTCGCGCATGATACGCTCGGGCCCGATAAACGGCTCTCCCGCTGGGATAGCGTCGATCGTTGAGTTCGGCCGAATCACGCGGCGGGAGGTCCTCCATGAGCGTAGCGGTAGATGTCGACACGCTCCCCAACCCCGAGCGTTTCGATCTCTTCCCCGAGGGCGAGATAGCCGTCCGAGCGGGCGGCGAGGCTCGTCATCGACGAACGTAGGGCGAGAGGTTGTGCCACAAGGCCGTCGGGCCCCTGCGCAAGCGCCACCGGAAGATACCACGTCCAGCCGCGGCGCTTGGAGAGCGGCGCCCCCAAACGCGCCGAGAAGGGTACCGAGCTCCTCTCCACGCCGCAGAGCCTCGCCAGAATCGGGCCGCCGACCGCATCGAGGATGAGGAGCGAGGAACTCGGGTTGCCGGGCAGCCCCAGAATGGGGACGCCCGCGACCGCTCCCAGCAACGTCGGTTTTCCCGGCTTCACCTTCAGCCCGTGGACGATCGCACCGGGCGCTCCGAGCGCCGCGACCGCCGCCGGAGTCTCATCGCGTTCCCCGACCGATGAGCCTCCGCTCAAAACGACGGCATCGAACTCCGCTACCGCGGCTCGGAGGGCGGCGAGTAATTCGCCGGGGGCATCGCCGATACTCGGGAGGTGGAGCGCCTCGGCACCCATCGCCCGGAGTGCCCCGGCGATGGCGTATCGGTTGGAGTCGCGGACCTGCCAGGCTTCGGGGCGCCGATCGACGGCAACGAGCTCGTCGCCGCTGGAGAGCACGGCGACGCGAGGCCGGCGAAAGACCTCCACCCGCGCGTACCCGAGGGTAGCGAGCACGGAGAGTTCGGGGGCGCCAATCCGCCGACCGGGGCGAAGGAGTACCTCGCCGGCGAGCAGATCGCTCCCCGGTGGTGTCACCGCATCACCACGCTCCAGCGCTCCGCATTCCAGCTCCTCTCCGCGGAGGATGGCCTCCTCGATCGGCAGCACGGTATCGCAGCCGGCGGGAAGAACGCCCCCCGTGGGGATGCGGACCGCCTCTCCGGCCCCAACGTGGCCGGAGAACGGGCGCCCCATCTCCACCGCGCCGACGATGCGCAGCCTACCCGGCGCGCTCGCTGCCGCGAGTGCAAAACCATCCATCGCCGAACGCGCGACCGGCGGAATCGCCCCCTCGCTGCGTACCTCGACCGCCAACACCCGCCCGAGCGCAGCATCGAGTACGACGCTCTCGCACAGCGGCCGCCGCAGCGATGCGCGTTCGAAAAAAACCTCCAGTGCGCGTCCCGGCGCGAGGAGTCGTGATTCATCGAAGCCAACCGCGCGGAGTTCCATGCTCGATATTACTCTCTGTCGTCGCGATCCCGACCGCATCCGTCGTTCCGCAATTCGGCGCGGTAGCGATCCGTCGTTTGTCGATGAGATTCTGCGTCTCGACGAACGGTACCGCCTCGCCCTCACGGATCTCGAAACAAAAAAGGCCGAAAAAAATCGACTCAGCGCCGAAATCGCAAAGGCGAGCGACCGAGCGGCGGCGGCGGCAACGCTCCGCCCGCAGATCGCCGCAATCGACGCAGAGATCGCCGCTCTCGATTCAGCGGCAAAATCACTCGCGCCCGATGCGCCGGAATCGCCGCTTCGCGAACTATTGGTGCAGTCCCCGAACATCGTCGACGAGAGCACTCCCGACGGCGCCGATGCATCGGCGAACGTCGTACTGCGCAGTTGGGGAACGCCGCGCACCTTTACGTTCGCACCGCGCGCTCATTGGGAGATCGGTGAAAAGCTCGGCGTTCTCGATTTCGAACGCGCGGCGAAACTCTCGGGCAGCAGATTTGCCGTGTTGCGAGGGCTCGGGGCGCGGCTCTCGCGAGGAATCGCACAATTTTTCCTCGACCGTGCTGCCGAGCGTGGATACGTTGAGATCGCGCCGCCCTATCTCGTTACCCAACAGACGATGTGGCGCACCGGTCAACTCACGAAATTCTCCGATGCGATGTTCGCCGATCTCGAAGCGGGGCTCTATCTTATTCCGACCGCCGAGGTTCCGCTTACCGCTCTCCACGGCGATGAAATTCTCGACGGAAGCTCGCTGCCGATCCGCTACGCAGCATATTCAGCCTGCTTTCGGAAGGAAGCGGGTGCGGCGGGGAAAGATACGCGCGGGCTGATCCGCCAGCATCAGTTCGAAAAAGTCGAACTCGTCCGTATAGAACGCCCCGAGGATTCCTTCGCCGCGCTCGAAGCGATGACGGCCGACGCTGCAGCACTCCTCGAGGAACTCGGGCTTCCCTATCGCGTGCTCTCGCTCTGCGCGGGAGACCTGGGTTTCAATGCCGCGAAAACCTACGATCTCGAAGTCTGGCTTCCCAGCACCAATGAATATCGCGAGATTAGCTCGTGTTCGAACTGCACGGATTTTCAAGCACGACGTTCGCAGATTCGTTGGCGACGCGATCCGAAAACGAAACCTGAACTCGTTCATACGCTCAACGGATCGGGGCTCGCCGTCGGTCGCACGCTGCTCGCCGTGCTTGAAAACTACCAACAAGAAGACGGCAGCGTCATCGTGCCGGAGGCGTTGCGCCGCTACGTCGGGACCGATCGCATCACCGCCCCCGAGTAGCGCGCCCCCTGTCAGCCCGAGTAGCGCGAAGCGCGTATCGAGGGCGAGGGCGGTGCTTGCGTGCGGCGCCTCGATACGGTGCTTCGCACCTACTCGGCGTGACAACGCAGCTATTCGGCGTGACAACGTAGATACTCGGCGTGACAACGCAGCTATTCGGCGTGACAACGCAGCTATTCGGCGTGACGACGTAGATACTCGGCGTGAGAGAAACGCGTGCGTTTACGTTTTGCTCAACTCCTCGGCGAGCCGATCGACGTACTGCGAGGCCCTTCCGGGCGAAGCACGCAATGGGCAAACGCTCTCGATCGTAACGCGCGTGCGCGCACCGTCGATCGATTCAAAGCGAGCGAGAATGCGTTCGCCGTCCACCAAACCGATCGATCCCTCCAGCAGGTCGCTTTCGTCGCGCGTTATACGCGCACCCAAAATATCGTTCATAACCCGGCGAGCGCGATCGATCTGCGCCGCAACATCGCCCTCGCATTCGATGCGGCGATAGGGCCGCAGTCGAGCATCGCGTAACGGTGCATCGAGGCCGAGCCAACGCAGCAAAAAACTCATCGGATTGCAATGGACGCCACTGCAACGCCGACGGCGGCGAGAGCGAGAAGCGTCGCTGCCGGAAGCCAACTTGCACGCTGTCGCGAAAATGCAAAAGCATACACGGCTTTCAGGACGTTATTGGACGAGGCTGCAATAAGAATGGCCGCCGTAGCCGGTACGAGCGCGATAGCAGTTCCGTGGTGCTGCGCGATACTCAGCACGAACGGGTCGATATCGGTGACGCCGACAACCGCAGCAAGCGTGAAAAGCCCAGCCTGCCCCGCTGCGCCCTGCACCCAGGTCGTAAGTAACGAGATTGCGACGAACAGCGCCGCAAAGACCAATGCCGTCGTGATCTGCAAGGGATTTGCAGGATAGGTCGCAACGGCCCGCGCTTTTTGCCCCCTTATTCCATCTCCAAAACGAACGATGAGGGCGGCGAAAACCGCACCGAGAAACGCAAGCCCGATAAACGAGGGCGCGAGCCGCTCCGCAAGCGCGATATTAAAAAATGCGACGACGACGAGGATGCGAAGGTACATGATCGCGCTTGCAGCGACGATTCCGCCCGAAAGGGCGGCGGTAAAGCCCGTCTCTGCAGCGACGCGCGCGAGCGCGACGGTCGCTGCAGTGGAGGAATACATTCCGCCAAGCAACGCCGGGATAAGCGTACCGTCCTTAAACGATACATACCGTTGCACGAGATAACTCGCGTACGAGAGCGTTGAGACCGCTACGACGGCGAGCCAGATATTAAACGGCAAGATTCCCGTTCCCGGTATCGCAGGCAATCCTCGAAGCAGCGGGAGAACGACCCCGGCGAGTACAAGGAACTTCGCCGCCGTCACCATCTCGGTGTGGCCGAATTTTGCGGCGAGTTCGCGCAGCGTCCTCCGCGCCGAGAGAAGGAGCGCAGCGATAACGACTACCGCGATCGGCAGCCATGGCGGCAACGCGAATGCCGCCGGGCCCAGTACGTATGCGAGCAGCGCCGCCGACGGGATGACGAAGAGTCCATCGGAACCGGGATTGGTTTCGGCGATTCGCAAGGCTTCACGGATGCCGAGAAAGGCCCATGCGCCGACAACCAAAAGACCGGCGAGCGTTGTCGAAAGGTGCTGCGGATCGAGCAGGTAGAGCAGCGCACCGGTAAGCGCGAGCAACGGATAGGTGCGAATCCCGCCCGGGCGTTGCGGAATGGCATCGCCGTAGAATTCTTCGTATGCGAGCCCCAAAAAGAGTGAGAGCCCGAGCGCCAGGGCCAGATGTAGCGCTAGCCAGCCGTCGGAGAAAGACGTCAACGTAACGGGCATATGGCAGAAGTGCGCTCTCCCGGCGGAGACACCCTCTTGTTTTTTCCCTATAAACCTGATAACGTTGCCGCCATGTTCGCACCGGCGTATCTTATCGGCAGCTATCAATACCGTTCCGCATTGGAATCGGTCGAGCCGCCTATACCCGTCGAACCCTAGCAGCCCCCGCAGACGAGTACAGCCGCCTCACCGATCTACCGGTGAGGCGGCTTTCTTTTTTCACCCATCACCACGTAAACGAGGACACGATGATGAGAACGCTCCCCCCGATCGAATGCTTCCGAAATGAAGTTGAACGGACGATTCACGCCCATGGCATTTTGCTCGAGAATCCCTACACGCAGTGGTTCGCGCTCGGCGAAGCGAGCGACGCACAACTGCGTGCCTTCACGGTGCAGTTCTCCGTCTTCAGCCACCTCTTCGTCGAAGCACAGCTCCGTAAATGCATCAACGCCCCCGATATCGGCGCCTACCGCTCCGGGAAGCAGATCCTCATGAACGAACTCGGCGTCAGCTTCGGCCGCGACGGTTCGGTCGATGGAGGCACCTTCCGTTTCCATGGGGCGCATTACGAATGGCTCGTCGATTTTGCCGAACACCTCGGCCTGCAGTGGCACGAACTCGGCAAGCGTCGTTTGGGGACGCCGAGCACGCTACGCTTCTGCGATGCGCTGAGCGAGTGGTATGGGTCGGAGGATATCTCGACCGCACTCGGCGCATCCTATGCGATCGAGCACTGGGCGAATGCCGGCTTCTGGAAAGCGCTCATCGCCGGGCTGAGGAAGATTCGCGCGCAGCGGCGCCCCGATCTTCCGCTAGGATTCTGGACGTGGCACGACCAGCTCGAGGAGTTGCACGCACAGCACACGGAGGACGAACTCAGCATCGCCTACTCACGCACCTGTTTTATTCCCGAACGTTTCATCGCCGGTGGGCTCGCCATTCTCGACGCCGTTGCGATCTTCTGGCAAGGGCTCGCGGCGCAGATCGATGAGGAAACCGACGAGGGGCTGCGTTATGCCGTCTAAATGGTTCCGAACGCGCTAGCGTCGAGCGCGGCGCCGATCGTAGCGCCGGAGCTTCGGCTGCACCGGGGAGATCGTGGCGCTATTCTTCAGCGCTCGCCACGCCTTCTCGGGGGCAGCCGGAAGCCGGTCCATATGTTTGAGAAAGAGCGCTAGCTGCCAGAGTTGCGCGTCGCTCAATTGTGCGCCGAATGCGGGCATCCCAGTGAAGCGGATACCGTGTTTGAGTTTCCAGAAGGTAACGCCGAGCGGATCGTCTTCGACACCGTGCATCCCCAACTGCGGAGCCCGCTGATAGAGCCCCTCCGCAATCGCGCTCGCCTTTCCATCGGCGACACCGTGACAGACCGCACAGTCGGCACCGTACAATTTTATACCGACGATCAGGTTGGCATCGGTCACGGGAACGGGGCTCGTACTGGTCGGAGCCTCCCGACGTAAGGTCGCGCGGAGCGAGGTTCGTGCCGCCCACGCCTCTCCCGGAAGCAGCGGCCCGTCGGCGTTCGCCGGAATCAAACCGTTGGCAACCACGATATACGCGGCCAGGGCAAAGAGCAGCACCGTAAAGAGGATTCCGAAAAGAAAACCTTTCATCACTCGGCCATGCTTTGCCCGTACCGCTCTACCCTCCCGCTATCGCCCGATAGGGAGAGCGGAAAAATCTTCTCGAAACGTTCTCACGCATAGCGCAGAGTTCGCAATGGTGTTTGGAGGATCGCTGTACCGCTTGCTCTGCCCTACATGCGGGCTTCGAACGATCGACGACGGTAGCGTGACGCGTTGCCCCGCCGAGCACCGCCCCAGCCTTCTGCGCACCGAGTACGACGAGCGGAGCTTTCGCATCGACCGCTCTTCCGAAGGTATGCTTCGCTATCGCGCCTGGCTGCCGCTCCGCGAGCCGATCGAAACACCATTCGGTACCGTTATCATCGAGAGCGCAGCGCTCAATGCGCGCTTACGAACTCCCAACCTCCGCCTCGCCGTCAACGGTTTCTGGCCCGAACGCGGCGCACGGCTTCCCAGCGGCACGTTTAAAGATATCGAGGCGATCGCCATCCTCGGTCGCTTTCCCCGTGACGGCCGTACACTCGTTGCCGCATCGGCGGGGAACACTGCGGTCGCGCTGGCGAGCGCTGCGAGCGACGTTGGAGTTCCTACGACGATCGTGGTTCCCGAATCCGCACTCGAGCGCATAGCGTTCGCTCGCCCATTGCGCGAGAACGTTCGCTTTATCGCCGTCACCGGTGACGCGATCTACGACGACGCCATCGTCGCAGCGCAAGAACTCGGACTGCGCGACGGCTATGCCTTCGAAGGCGGCGCACGCAACGTCGCACGGCGCGACGGTATTGGTACGACGATGTTGGCTTTTATGGAAGTATGCGGCGCCCTGCCCGAGTATTTCGTACAAGCCGTCGGCAGCGGAAGCGGCGCTATCGCAGCGCACGAAGCCGCGCGCCGCGCGATTGCGTCGGGGCAATTTCCTCCGCGCTATCCGCACCTTGTTTTGGTGCAAAACGCACCCTTTGCACCGATTTTTCACGCCTGGAACGCACGCAGCACCTCCGTCGAAGCGGCACATCGTCCCGACTCGGCGCATCGCGCCGGGGCCGAGATTTCGGCGGCGGTCCTCGGCTCGCTCGCCCCACCGTACGAGCCCGACGGGGGGCTCCTCGACGCGCTCACCGAGAGCGCGGGCGACGTCACCGCAGTCGAGAACTCCGCCGCCCGACGTGCTTCGGCGCTCTTCGAAGAGCTCGAAGGGATCGATCTCGAGCCCGCGGCGGCGGTCGCGCTCGCCGGCCTGATCGAGCGCATCGAATGCGGCGCGATCCCGCGCGACGCGAGCATCGCGCTCCACATTACCGGCGTGGGGCGCCGTCGCCTCGCGCCGGAACGTCGCATTACGCCAAAAATCGCAGCCCGAATCGCCGCAGATCCCAGCCGACGTTAACTGCGAGCAGGCCTCGGCCGACGCGCCTGGGAACGCGGGGGAATTCCATGCAACCTATCGATTTTAGCGATCTCGGCCTGCTTCCGGAGCTGACCGAAACCGTCGCCGCCCTTGGCTATGAAGAGCCGACCGCAATTCAACGCGAGGCGATCCCGCCGCTTATCGCCGGGCGCGACGTCTTAGGACAGGCCGCGACCGGGACCGGCAAAACCGCAGCCTTCGCATTACCCCTCCTTCACCGGCTCGGCCGCAGCACCGACGGCTCGCGAAACGTGCGCGCGCTCGTCTTAGTACCGACGCGCGAACTCGCCATGCAGGTTGCAGAAGCGGTTCATCGCTACGGCCGCAAACTCGGCGTCGGCGTGCTGCCGATTTTCGGCGGGCAATCGATCGGCCTGCAGTTGCGCACCCTCAAGCGCGGCGTCGATGTCGTCGTCGCCACGCCCGGGCGCGCGCTCGATCACTTACGTCGCGGCTCGCTCGACCTAGGGCACATCGAATTCTTAGTTCTCGATGAAGCCGACGAAATGCTCGACATGGGTTTTGCCGACGAGCTCGACGCGATTCTCGAAAACGTACCCACAACGCGCCAAAGCGCACTCTTTTCAGCGACCCTCGCCCCGCGCATTCGCACGATTGCCAAGCGTCACCTCAAAGATCCCGTCCACGTCACGATCGCGAACGAGGTGGGAGCGCCCGGCGAGGTGCCGCGCGTGCGCGAAGTGGTCTACGTGGTGCCTCGCCCGCACAAAATCGCCGCGCTCGCGCGCGTCCTCGACGCCGAGGCACCGACCTCAGCGATCGTCTTCTGCCGCACGCGAACCGAAGTGGACGAATTGACCGAAACGCTCGGCGGCCGCGGCTACCAAGCCGAAGCGATCCATGGCGGGCTCTCCCAAGAGCAGCGCGACCGCGTTTTGCGGCGCTTCCGTGACGGCCGTTCCGAGCTCCTCATCGCCACCGATGTCGCCGCGCGCGGCCTCGATATCGAACACGTCTCGCACGTCGTCAACTACGACGTCCCCTCCTCGCCCGACGCCTACGTTCACCGCATCGGGCGCACCGGGCGCGCCGGGCGCGAGGGCGTGGCAATCACCTTTGCGGAGGCACGCGAACAACGCTTGCTGCGCAATATCGAACAGCACACCAAACGCAAGATTAAAATCGAAACGGTGCCGACCGTGCACGATCTGCGCGCGCGGCGTTTGGAGACGCTCAGCGCTGATTTGAATGGCGCCGTCGAGAGCGGAGAACTCGAACGCTACCGCGTTATCGTGGAATCGCTCGCACACGAACACGAAGCACTCGATCTCGCAGCTGCGGCTTTAAAGCTGCTCGATCGCAGTCGCGATGGTGACGGCGAGAGCGAACAAGATATTCCCTCGGTCGAATTTGGCGGTGGCGGACGCGGGCAAAAAAACGAACGCAAGCCGCCCCGCCCTCGAGCAGACAACGTCGCCACGACGCGCATCTTCATCGGCGTCGGGCGTAACGATAACGTGCGCCCTGCCGATCTCGTCGGCGCGATCGCCAACGAAGCACAGATCGATTCACGCGAACTCGGCGCGATCGATATCGCCGACCGGTTCTCGCTGGTCGAAGTCCCCGAAGCGATCGCCGAGCACGTCATCAAAGCGCTCAAGCGTACGACGATTCGGGGAAAGAAGGCCGGAGCGCGCCGCGACCGCGGCCGCTAACGGGAGCAGGGCTCCAAGCAAGCGAACGCTTCCTCGCGACGGGCTCCCCGTCGAAGGAGGCTCTATGTACGACTCCCCGCTCGAACTCGCCGCTCGCCTTGGGCGGCTGGAGCGTGAGGTGGCGCGCACGCGCGCGATTGCCCTCGGAGCGGTCGCCGCTCTCGTGGCGACGCTCGCGATCGGCGCGACGACGCTTCACCCTTCGGCAGCGCTCTCGCCCTCTGCCTTCACCGTCAGGGATTCCGCAGGGCATATTCGCGCCCGGCTCGATATCGACGGAATGCATCTCTATGGGGCAGACGGTCGCGAACGCATATCGCTCGGACTCAATGAAAACGGCGCGCCAGCGCTCCACCTCAACGATGCACTCGGCACCACGCGCTACAGTACGTTTCTCGACCCGAAGAGCGGGTTTGCGACGACCCGCTTCCTCTCGAGTTCATCCCACTCACTCGCTACGCTCGCCGGGAATAGTCAGCCCTATCTTCACTTTTACGACACGACCCACACGTGGCGCGTCTATTTGGGTATATCGAGTTCACACGACGCCATTCTCAATCTCTCTGACGGCAAAGGGCATCTCGCGGCGGAGATGCTCGGCGGCACCGCCCCTCGTTTCACGCTGTACTCCGGCAGCGCTGAAAACGTACGCGCGAACCTATCGGTAAATGCCGGCAACGAATCGAGCTTTGCGATGCTCGATCCCGCGGGCAACTCACGCGTCTATTTCAACGGAGGCGACTTGCCCTTTATCCGGTTACTTACCGGATCCGCCGTCGAGCGGATGTATCTCGGTTTATCGACGCAGAACCATCCGGTCGTCGCTCTTTATAACCACCTCGGCGGATACGGATATTCGTTAGCGGTCAACAACGGCGCGTACATGAAACTCTTCGACGGAGCCGCCGTCGAGCGCGCCTATTTTGGGTTGTACTCGGGCAATGCGGCGAGTGGAGTCTCGATCTACAATGCCGACCACTCGGTTCACTGGACTTCGCCCTAGGAGTCAGCCTTCATATCGGCCGCACGGCCGATGGCGACGGATATTCTCTGAGTTCGAGGAACGAAGCGCGCAGAACGGCCGCGCCGAAAGAGCGACACGGCCGCCCTCGGCGTTCGCCGTTCGCCCTCTAGCCCTGAAGGTGTTGCTGAAGCGGCGAGCTTCCCTGGAGGAGAGAGTGGGATTCGAACCCACGGAACCCGTGAGGGTTCAGCGGTTTTCAAGACCGCCGCATTCAACCGCTCTGCCATCTCTCCGTCTATATTCCATGCGGGTTTGCGCCGCATGCGTTTCGCTCCAAACCCTCAACGGTTGCCGTAGGGGTTTCGTCCGAGCCTTTTCTATGCCCCGCGCGCCCGCCGCGAACGAACCCGTTCGAGGGTGGCGTCGATATCTTCGACTGCCTTGGGCTGGAGTCCGGCAACGATGTGGCCGTACACGTTGAGCGTCGTTGACGGAGCACTATGCCCGAGGACAGCAGAGACGCTGCGCACGTCGGCAGGCGAGGTCGCACCGGCGGTGTGGTTTGCCTATACCCCCGATCGCAAAGGGGAGCATCCGCAGGGCCATCTCACCGACTTCACCGGCGTGCTGCAAGCCGGCGGCTATGCGGGCTATTCAAAACTCTACGACGGCGGCCGGGTACGCGAAGCTGCGTGTTGGGCGCACGTCCGGCGCAAGTTCGTCGATCTGCATGAACTGCACAAATCTCCGGTTGCAGCGCAGATGCTCGACCGCATCGGTGCGCCTATGCCATCGAGCAAACGATTCGCGGGCGGCCACCCGACCAACGCCGCGCGGTGCGGCGAAAATGCAGCCGCCCCGCGCTCGATGCCATGCACTCTTGGTTACAAGCGACGCTCGCAACGCTCTCGCAGAAATCCGCGACGGCAAAGGCGATCCGCTACGCGCTCACTCGGTGGGAGGCACTGATCCGCTCTTGCGATGACGGCCGCATCGAGATCGACAACAATGCTGCAGAACGCGCGTTGCGATGCGTTGCGCTTGGACGGAAGAACTTTCACTTCGCCGGTAGCGATGCCGGCGGCGAACGAGCCGTGGCGACCTACAGCCTGCTGGGCAGCGCGAAACTCAACGGCTACAACCCCGAAGCCTCTCTGCGGGAGGCACTGACACGCATCGCCGACCATCCCATCAACCAGATCGCCGAGTTGCTACCGTGGAACTCAAAAAAGCGCACGCCACACCGCTCACCGCGGACGACGCAGCGACCAATCTATTGCTACCCGACTAAACGCCGCAGCACGACAGCCCGCTCGCCGTCAAGACGGTCTTGAGAAGACGCTTACGGTTCACGTGCGAACAGAGCCTTTGAAAGGCACGATTGGATATTTGCACGGTTTTATGTAACGCCGTCAGGATAAAGTGCTGACACGTTTGCACGCGACACGCCGTAATACGACGGCCGATTGATGCTTAGGCTCTCGTCGTGTACTCCTCACCGACTTCACGGCCGTCCTTCGTGCCATGCGAGCGCGGCGCCGTTCTTCTACCTCGGCAGCGAAGCAGGACGGCCTCCGGCGGCCAGGGCGAGCCGCCCTGGACCCGCCTCGCCAGGCTCCCTGCGTACGCCGGCATCACTTCGTCGGGATTCGCTTCGCCGGAGGGACGACGGGAAGGGTTCGGCAGTGAGGAAAGCTGTAGCCGCAGGCGACGAAGGCTGAGGAATCGCCCTCCTGAAGCGTCTGGTCGAGCGGCAGGGTTTAGCGCTGCGCAACCGGCTTGGCGCGCTCCTGAGCGTTCACGGGTGCTGGTACGCCCCCGTTCACCGCGCGTCACGCATTCTCTCTGCCGTCTTTCCGTCGCCGTGCTTTCATCTCATGCTGCACGGGTGCGGAGCACGAGTTTCAGCGAGCGCAACTGCACGCGCAGCGCGGAGCCGTGGGGCGGCGAGCACCATCGTTTGCGCAAAGCGGCGGGGTGCCCAAGCGCGGCGCAATGGTGTATTATCGGCACATGACGCGTGCCGCGCTCCGCGAGCTCATCGACCAGCTTCCCGACCGGGAGGTCGATACCGTCGCGCAGCTCATCGTTGCTTACGAAAACAACGACCGCTTAACCATCCAGGAGTTGCTCGCTTCCGGAGTCGATCCTGAACCCGACGAGGCCGAGGCGCTCCGCGAGGCTGACGCTATCGACGACGGCTCGCGCGTCTCGCTGAGCGAAATGCGTCGTGAACTCGGTTTAAGCCGCTGAACGAGGTTCGCCTCGAACCCGCCGCACGGCGTGACCTCGAACGCATGCCCGTCGCCGCTGCCGACGAGGTGACGCGCGCCATTCGAACCTTCGCCGATACCGGAGTAGGCGACGTAAAGAAGTTGCAGGGCTACCAGCCTCCTGTGTGGCGCCTGCGTGTAGGAAATTGGCAGGTACTCTATCGGCGCGAAGATCGCTGCATGCTCGTTCGCCGAATTCTCGATCGCAAAGATGCCTATCGGTCGTAGATACGCGCGCGCGAAACTACACTTCCGGCACCGGCACGGACGGTTGCCATCGACGGCAACCGCCCGCGATTCTCGGCGACTCTCGATCGCGGGAAACCGTGATTTTACCGGCGTATCCGACTCAACGCGACCGCAGGAAACCGCCGTTCGTGGCATTTCAAGACCGCCGCATTCAACCGCTCTGCCATCTCTCCAACTCGGCCGTCCGCTTCTTCCGCATTCGCAGTGGAAGCCCCGCCGGGATACGCGCCTCCGATTCGAAATACCGGCTACTACGATTGCACGCAACAGGAGGATCCACGATGAAACGTTTCAGGTCTCTCGCTTTCGCCACCGCGCTCGCCCTTGCACCGGGGTACGCACGCGCAGCCTCCCCCCACCTCAACCGTTGTGATTTGTATGGACAAATCTTCCTGCTTCTACGCCGCCGGTTTCACCGTCGTCTGAGGACGACGACCAGCGCCTTCGGCTCCACAGGCTGACCCGGCCCAACTCTCCGGGTATCGTGCGAGGTTGCGCGCCGCGTTCGTATCGCGGTCGTGGGACGCGCCGCACGATGCACACGTCCAGGTTCGTTCGCGTAGTTCCAGCGCCTCGTTCTTC